>Ga0214477_101052_pt1 | contig 15541 bp, 8 predicted proteins | sample M1_20Mar14CPVII9_FD_165058 | JGI IMG/M metagenome (GOLD analysis project Ga0214477, IMG submission 165058) | Marine eukaryotic communities from Monterey Bay, California, United States - M1_20Mar14CPVII9sort6BwellC16 | ecosystem: Environmental > Aquatic > Marine > Unclassified | place: USA...
GCCAAGTCTGGATGTCAAAAGTGTACTCTTGAATGGCAGACGGATGAGGTCGACCCGTCAATGAGTCACGACGTTTGCTGTCCTCGAGTTGGAAAGAGAGCAGCACCTCCGTCTAATAATCGGCCTCAGTTACATTCCCAGAACCGCGGTGGCTCTGGTTCTAGTCAACGTAAGTCATCATTGAACAAGGGAACTACTTCCTCCTCGTTAGCCATTAGTAGCCGTGGTACTGCCGGTTCGTCCAACTCAAGGAACTACAATTCATCAGCATCCTCTTCTAGTGTCAAGACTACGTCACACTCCTCAACACATCGTGCCTATCAGCCAACTCCCTCTCCGGTACCACTATCATCATCTACTTCATCGAAGAGGAACAATCAACCAACACAACAACAACAACGTCCTCCACAGCTACCAGCATGGATTAGAGAGTTCATCACCGAGGCAGACCAGCATAATAGAGATGTTACTATTCCACCAAAGAGTAAGTGGCTACCATGTCCCAATCCGTGGGGTAAGATTGGTCACGAGGAAGATGATGTTGTCATCATGTCACCCTTTGAATCAGAATCGACTAGTGATATACTATCAGTCTTTCACCAGGGACCAAATCGAAGTATGCCAAAAAGATTTGTGGCCAATCCATTTGAGGAAGGTTCACCATATCATGACACACACAAATCACCCTCTCGTGGCGGGTATAGTGTACTTCGTTTGATGAGAGATCGAATGAGTTTAAGGCCATGGGGTTTCACTGTTCGACTTCATGAGTTTGGCGGTGCTTGTTTAGTGGATGGTATCGAACCATCCTCTCCAGCCGAGTCAGCGATGGATATATCAGGATGGTCAAGTACTGATGGTACATCATCTTCTGGTCTCAAGCTTCATGATATGATCATCTGTGTCAATGGCAAGAGTGTTGGAAGTATGACAATGCCTGAACTTATCATTGAGCTTGACGTGTGTGGTCCCGAGATGATGCTTATTGTATCTAGATTTGATATCAAAGAGTCTATTGCAGGAGGTAACAAAGAATCCATGACATTGGAAGATTTAGCAATGGATTGGACAGATATTGGAAGTAGTAGCAACAACAGTTCACTCAAGAGAAAGAGAGTCAGTTTTGAGAATGAGCAACTCGGCCATAGTGATCATCATGAGATGAATGGCGGCCGGACTCATTTACAGAACGATGAACGAGCTGGTTCCCAATTATATGATGATGAGGAGGAGAATGAGTATAGTACAGGGCAGGTAGAGAACCGTATTGCAAAGAATGATTGGCAGTCTCCCATGAGAAAAGTATTGGATACGAAGAAGTCTCAATCTTGTAAGCAAGCAGTTGCTCATCCTGCACCAAACCGTCCAATGTCAAGGCACACAAATGATGACAGTGATGACGACGAGGATGAATCTGTACAGATTAGCAAATGCACAAAGAAGGCTGCTCGTCCCGTACCCAAACGCCACACATCAGCAGACAGAGAGAAGCATGGTGAAGATGAAGATATGCAGATTAGTAAGTCAAAGAAGTGGCCACTTCGTGGCATTAGCAAGCCTGGAAAGCATGACTATGTCGGTGGAGCTGGAAACAAATGGAAAGATCATCCTGGAAATATAAAGCACCGTCAAATCATTGAAGACAACAAAGATGACTATAAGGCACTACCAAGTGGTCAGAAGGGTTCTTTGGCTATGGGAGTGGTACAAGAATGGAGGTCGCTTGATCCACCTGGTCGGTTTCTAATACTCAACAAGCAAACAAAGTTGTATGACGATATTGGAGATGGGGAGGCTAAAGAGAAAGTTCAAACAGCATTGAGCAGGGAGAAGAAAACTGAAAACAGTCATCAAAAGCAGATAGAGGAAGAATCAAGTGATGATGAAAGTGAGGTACTACCCAAGAGGAAGAGATCTATCAATAAACGAAAGGTTGTTCAGCCTTCAATCAAAGAAGATGACGACTCAGTAGTCAACTCTGATGATAATGATGTTGATAATCAGCAATGGAAGGATGGAAATGGAGAAGATGATCCCTGGTTAGGCTGTGTATGTGGTCAGACACATCCTCATCCTATTAAGGTATTCTGGGTCCAATGTGAGGGATGTGATGCTTGGTATAACGTTGCTGAGGAATGTGTTGGCTTTGATGCCGATGCTGCCGAGGATTTGGATGAGTGGCGTTGTTGGGCATGTGATCCTCCTGTGGAAGGAATGGGATTGTAACTAGAGTGACAAGTTGAGAGATAGATGCTAGATAGAAGAGAAGCATTTAGTATTGCACATATTGGATATGTGTCTTGGTACAAAGTGTAGCAAAGAAGTAGTATCAGATTCTAATAAGAACAAGTATATGTTTGATATCTATTACTAATTTTAACCTATTCACTAACTTTCCTCTATGTAACTCGTACACAGAGCTGGTGCTTCGACAAGCTTTAACCTCGAGTAATGCCCCCCCCCCCCCCCCCCCCCCCCCCCCCTGCACTATTATTTTCACTCTCTCTTCTTTAGATTAGAATGACTTGAACTTCACTCTAGCACTTTTACACACACGGTCTTTATTTAGATCAACATACCTCCAATGAAGGCACCCACGGCACCGACCGTACGAAGCATTCGTCCATTTCCAGAGGTTTCGTCAGGAGTATCAGTTTCCTTGTCTTCCTCTTTATCAGAAGTAGTGCCCTCTTCTCCACTAACAGCCTCGACCGCATCTTCCACAAGATCAGACAAGTCTCCACCAAAGGTTGGATCACCCAAAGCACCAGTAAGGGCGTCAAGGATGCTCTTTGGTCGGCACAAATTCGGGTCGCTACGTCCATATGCGGTATACTGCTCATATAAAGACTTTCCGCTCTTGGTCTCACAATCATCCTCTTGTACTCCTGGTGCACATGTCATTAGAGTGTTGAGCCAATAACTAATAGCCCGAACAACTTCATCGGGCAAAGAATCACTAACACCCACACCGAATTGAGACAAACCAAAACCCAATGGCTGTCCAATAAGTCCAACTGATTTATTTTGAATTTCACATTCACCCGCTTCGTATCGATTAGCAATAAAGTCAAGAGCATACGGATAGGCATTGGCAGTAATAGTACAATTACCATCCTTCATCCCTTGTAAGGCACCCTCATCGGTATTAGGAACCTCTACATACTTCATCTCTGGGAAGGCTCCCTTGAGATAGTTACCGTACGCGGTTGATTCTCCTAAACAAATGGGTCCCTGATTTCCTTCCTTTTGTTGTTCAACTAAATCTTCAAATCCCGACACACCCGATCCAATTCCATACATTGTCAAGGCTCCATTCGAAGGTGGTTTGTATGGAATACTAAACGCATTTCGTAGTTGACGAAAGGGGGTAATGTAATATAATGACCAATACATATCACTATCACCATTGAATACATCCTCCTGTCCACAGTCTGTTAGTTGAATAAATAAACCACAAAAGTGTAAGTTTTGCAAATCAGACATAAACTAACACAACAAAAACTTACTAAACTGAGAACGATATTTGGCATTATACATATCCTCCAACATATCAGGATCATCTTTATTAATAGGGGTGGGTAGACAGCTAGCTCCCATACCACTAGGCATGTATAACTTATATGTAAAGTTAGCCTTGTGTGCAACGGCATCAATCATATCAATCATATATCCTGTAATTTGATCATTAGTTGGTGCAGATACATTGGCTGGTGCAGTGACATTGACCTGGTAGGCTAGATTCTCGATAACCTGATAAAGTAGTATAATAATATAATATGATGAATATAATATGATATGATATATTGATGAGAAGGTGCTACTGGTGCACCATGTTGAACTTTTAACTTTTGACATAAAACAAAATACTCTTACCGTAATCTTGAAGTTTTGTCCATTAAGATTGGGAACTGCGGGTGTAGTATCATCTTGGGCATTGACTACTACGGCAGCGGCGCCGATAAGAGCCGATGTGTAGGCGAGGAAGGTTGTCTTTAGTAGGTTCATGATGGGCCTTTGCAATTAGATGATCGAGAGATATCCCAATTATCAAAGAACTCCCATTAGCTATAAAAAATTATTAAATTGAATGTGTCAACAGTCAACTCTCAACTTAGCTCAACTCTATCTCTCTCCTCGACCGGTTTGTTGCATCTAGTATATATTGAGATCAGTTTAATGATCTTTTGATTGTTAGGTTGGTAGTAAAGGGTACCAATTGGCATTTCTTAGGTCTACTTACACTATGGTTCACCCTAACAAAAAACAAAAAGTTTATGTAACATGCAAAGAAGAAGTGTTATTTAATACCGATACATTATCGAAGATTATATCATATCTACCCTCAGTAGATTTATTATCCTTGGCACTAACATCTAAGAGGTTTGGTGCATCTAATACTAATAATGATTCTATTATCAAAGAGAGTACACGTATTGTTATACAGGACATAATAACAAATGAACAATTGGCAGCACTGCCACACTATGATGGTGAAAGTTCATTGGCGGATTATCACTACCTTCAATTGATGATAGCACCACTTGCTTTTGATCAGCTTGTTGGTACTGAGTATGTAAATGAGGAGGACAAATCATGTGTTAGGAGTGTTAATATTGCTTGGGGTACTGCATTTAGCAACAATGTACTGAGGGCAGGCAAACATTATGTATCATTTACATCCAATTGTAATACTAGTGCCAATTTCATTATGGTGGGAGTGATGAGACCAGGACAGGCAAATCATTTAGCATGTGGAAACGCCGCTTATAGCGATTTCTACCGACATTTCTCTAGAAGATTGAGATACGAGGACCCTAATAATAACAAGTTTCATTGCTGCTTGTATAATGCACTTACTGGAAAGTGTCGCAGTAACAATTGGAAAGAAAGTCAAGTAGTCAATATCAATGAAGACAAGGAGACCTGGGAGGGAATGGAAAGTATGTCCCCAGGTGATAATATTGGAATGTTACTAGATTTAGACGAGGGTACATTATCTGTGTACAGGAATGGACGAAAGCTCGGTGTGATGAGGAGGGGACTGGCAGGTCAATACTGTTGGGTAGTATCATTGTGTAAACCAGCAGGTCAGGTCACGATAAAACGGGGAAAGATACCACCAATTTGACTACCCTATACGTAATATGATGGTACTAATTTTGTGCACAAGATGTGTACTTTTCTACAAGTGAGAAGTATCAAAGACATAAGATATGTTCACTACATAGCAGTAAGAGGGAGGCAAGTGTGATAGCACAGTTTCTTTGTTGAGAATATAAATTTGTCAATATGATGAGTTGAAACTATCTAGATTAGGCAAGATTAGCATATGTTTCCAATCTAGTAAAGCTCCTCTAATCACTCTCATCAGAGTCCTCCATTACCCTTGTCCTTTTATTTATTCTAGCAGCAATCTTCTTTTCCTCTTCAGAGTCTGATTTGTGTTCATATTTCCTTTTCTTTGGAGTTGCTGTTTTCTTCTTCTCTTCCTGTTCAGAGGTATCTATTGACTCATTAACAATATCGAATCCCTTGTCTGTTGGTAATCCATCCATTATCTCCTTAGCATGGTTACGACAAAAGCAATTGGATAATGGTTCGTCAAATGTATCTTCTCCAGTATATGTTGGGGGGCGTCCCGGAAAGTAGTAGCACATTCTTAAGCTTTTATTATTGGTAGAGTTCTTGACATACTTTTCAGCCGCACCCCATCTTGCACAGCCCACATGCATTGCTTTTGTGCACTGCGTACCCTCATTACTACCTGTTATCTTTGCACGCTCTCTTTTCTTTTTCAATTGTATATGGAACTTACGGAATGCCGCAAACTCTGTGTCGTCACCAGCAGAACACTGGACTGGTATTTTAATGGTCGATTTTGAAGTCTTTTGGCAGATGACACATTGCAATCCACGAAGGCCTTTGATATCATCATTGGCCTCTTCCTCCTCCGATAAACTTTCCAAGTAGTGCATACCCTCATTAATACAAAAGAATGCCGTTGATAAGAATTTACTATTGACAAGATCTGATACCTCCGATTCAGTCATGTCTTCATATTTACCGTCTGTATAAACTACTCGATAGGGCTTTTCACTACCTTCATTGTACTCCGTCACTATTCCGTTGAAATTCTTGTCATGAAATGTTTTTGACAAGGACGTTCCAGTCTTGACCCTTTGATTGGTAGTGTCGTCGGTCTTATTTACGTTCTTGACAGGGACAAATTGCTTCGGTACCGACTCTAGTTTCTTATTATATACTTGAGTCATCTTCTCCTTAAGTTCTTTGTATTTGGTCAACACTTCTGGGTTATTCTTAAACTTCTTCTTCACCGTTCCGATTAACTTGGTATAATCCTTAATGTACGACGGCGTCAATACTTCGACATATTCAATCATTGAGTCAATACACTGCAAAACCATAACCTCCAGATTACTATCAACAACTCCTTTTAATTGATCCATTAAAGGGTTGAATATCCTTTCACAGTTTGTAAATTTGATCTGTTCATCTTCTAGTAAAGATGATTCATGATTGTCACCACCTTCCTCGTCCTCGGAATCAGTATCATCACCACCAATAACCTTATTACTCAAGGCCTTTTCTTTTCTATCCTCTTCATCTACACCTTCTTCTTCTTCGCCAGACGTCATCTCAAACTCGCCATTTGAATCACATCCATATACATACCCTTTAGTACAAAGCGACATACCACATAAAGTATGACACCATGCCAATCTCCGTTCCTTCTTAACGGGGGCGACAGATGATGGGATAACATACTGTCTACCTTCCTTACCATGAGTATCATACAATGGATGCATGGCATGTAATCCCGTTGATACACTACACAATGCACATTCCGATGGACGATCTACTTGTTTCATAGTTGTGCGTTGACTTGATAAATTTTTTTGATAGAATGTTGATTGTCTATACCTTGTGAATAGATCAGTTGTTTGTTCTAACTCTTTGTATACATGCTTCTTTGCATCATCGAATAGAGTGGATGTGATATCATGATCATTATTGTATATTATATTATCAATCTTGGATAGTACATTGGATGGTAAATCGATTTTGTGTTCGGCATCCTTTGCACAATATCGATCAAATATTTGTTGTGCTTGTTCTTTTGGGGAGAGTTTGAACATCTCATCCTCTAGAGATGGTTGTTTCTTGTCAATAGCATCATCATCGTCATCTTCTTCTTTGCTTGATTCAAACTCAGTTATTGCGATGTAGAAATTCAACAACTTTTCACACTTCACAAGGTATAGGTATGTCGAATGATTAACCTTTCTCTGTTTCTCACCCACATCGTCATCACTTTTACCTGCTGCATCTTGCTGCTGCTTACTGATAAACTCTTTTAATGAAATTCTACCATCTTTATTTAATATCAAATCTTTAAAGTTCATACCACCAATACGACTAATACCATTTACTTCAATTTCTATATTAATTGCTTTACATGCATGACAGATGAAGTCTTTATTTTTAGTAGTTGTGGGTGATAGGCCATAGCATAGCTCGTGTACTAGTAATTTACATTTTTTACATTGTTGTAGGTTGTGTATATCACAGTTTCCTTCATAGTATTCCTCCATTATTGTATGTTGTCGTTACAACGTACTAAATATTTTAAGTGTGGTGTTGGCTCTCTAAAATTTATATGATCTGAATCGCTACTGTGGTACCTCCAATCAATATACCTTAAATAATGATCATGTGATGTATCAGGGGTATACGAAGTGGTCTCAATCGTCATTCAATCTTGCAACTGTTGCTCAAACATGTTTTATTCTCCACAATTTTTTAGAATCGGTATCCTGAAGATCCGTGACACCAATTGAAGAAGAGCTTGCAAATGATTAACGAATATCGTATGGCATACCTATGAAGTGTATTATAGAACGATTGACCAATATCCTGGCATTCATCGGCCTTTATATGCCTGGATTGACATGAGAATGCACAAAGCAACAATACATCTCAAATCAACGTGAAAAATTATGAGAGTTGATTGTATGAGAAATAGGTAGGATAAATAGGACCCATGGTGTCCGTAGTAATTTTACTAACAAATACGGGGGGTCGGTATCTTTTGCCGCCGGAGAATTTTGAAACCGACCCCCGGTCACTTGACAGGCCGCCGTGAAGATTTGGTTACTGTACCCCGGTCCAGTTCTTCCGGCGAGGCCTCATAAGGTTACGCAGTAAAGAGCTCAATCGGATACGTGTCTCATATAGGTATCTCAGGATACCCAACAAGGGGGGTATAGTTAACTGGCCGCCGGATGATTTTTCAAACTATACCGGGGTACAGTACTTGCGGCGTTTATTGCGTGCTTGTTAGTCGCCGGCCGCCGGAAGAAATGGGGGTAACTGCACCGGGGTACAGTACTTCCGGCGGGGGGATACACCATGGGTCCTGGATAAATTAAACATCCTAACCGCAACACAGCTGCTCCAACATTATAAAAGTATTGTTCTTAGATCAGGGTTTTAACGCTCTTTCGATTGTTGATAGTGGTTTCAGGGCGGAACGGCCGGCCGGCCAGAGGGTTAAAAAGTAACAGCACCCCTGAGACATAATGAATTATACATATCTTGTGCCTGTGCATCTGCTCTTCCTTCTATCCATACCATCCATATCATATGGTTCTGCTGCTGATAAGATAGACACTTCACAAACCAATATACCATCACCAACACTACGATGGGCATCCACGGGTGGTGGTTGGAGATCTCAAATGGCATGCATTGGGTTCGCCAATCTCTTTTCCAAATTAGATATTATATCAAAGTTCTCTGCAATTAGTACAACGAGCGGTGCTTCGTGGTTTTCTACTCAGTTATTCTATTCACAACAGTTTTATAATCGTGTTGTTAATGCAAAAGATTCACAGGCATTGCATGATTTCGTTGTCGAGTGGATGGTTGCTTATAAACAAATGTTAGTAGATAATATTAACACTTCGAGAAATATCACCACAGCTTATGCTGAGGAGGTTTGCGACCCACGAGATTTGGGCGATGGTATTGGTGTACAGATTATTTCGGATTTATGTCAAACATTAGTCTACTTCGATGGAGATTGGGCCGAGTGTGAGTAGAGTATGTGCATATGATGTGTTCTTTATCGGATCCAGAGCTCACTAATCATATCTCCTCTATTTAGTTGTGAATGATATGCTAAATTACACATCGAAATCATATGGAGACGAAGATTTTATAAATAGAATAGCGGGGAATGACAATAGACTTGAACTTTTACAATCAACTGATCTTCTAATACAATCCGCTCTCGTACCAAACTCGAGGGTACGGTCAAATGAAGCAGCTAATAATGATGCTGCCGTATACATCGGTCACCTAGATAAACTCTACACTGTACCAATATCAGCAGCATATATCATAAATGCATCTAGTACCTCCTATAGATACTCCACAGAGCTTGAGGATATGGATGTTAGCATATCTCAAACCCCCAAAGACCATTCCTTCGACGATTGGGAAGACTTTCATCTCTATCCTGGAGACAAAGGGAAGTTGTATACGGATCAGGTTGCTGAAAGTAAAAGTAGTTTATCACCAGCATTTGGTAGTGGAGAGGATTCAACACTTGTACAAGTAGCCGCAATATCCTCCGCTGCAGCCGGGGCCGGATCTCCATTAGTGCCATCCTTATTCACTCAATTCACATCACCTATTGGATATGAGCTCGAACAACAGAATGCAACAGCGGCATTAAAGCTCTTTGAACAAGCTGTGGCTAGGGTATATGATCAACCAATGCTCGATAAGTTCGCTGTCTGTAATCAGTGGCCGAATCAATGTGGCTTATCGGATGGAGTCTTTATTGACGGAGGCTTCGTCGATAATCCAGCATTAGTAATCAATGTTGCTCAATACCAAATAGCAGGAGGAGACTTGGATGATACATTGAGAGTGATATTAACCAACACCAATCAAGATTGGGGTACTGATTATCAGTATTCACTATTCCTACAATACTTTAATAGTCCAATTAATGAAGGTATTGAACCAGGGGCTTATCATTGGCCACAAGGAATGTTGACTCCTTACCAATCTCATCAGATCTTTGGAGAGTTTATGGATGAGTCTATATTAGATGATTTGATAGAGCCTATACCAGGCAGTAATATGACGACGGCTCTTCTCAAAGGTACTACCATTGACAATCCCGTTTTCGATATCAAGGCAGGGCAGAAAGTAGATATCCTCCTCGTGAATGTGAACGAGGCGATAACAACATACATTGCTACACCTGATATTGTGGACTACTTTACCGAACCACTTGCTGACATGACAGTGCATATTGCCGAGAATGAAGAGCTTGCTAATAGGATTAAGCTCTTTGTCGAGCCAGCCTTGGTACATGAGAATGATGATACTGAATCGCCAACTCCTTCTAGTGAGACTACAAGTTCAGCAATTCGTCTACTTCAGAGACCGACGATGGGGTGGCTGCTACTATTAACAACAACAGTTCTTAACCAAGTTGTATAAGTATGAAGATACCCTTTAGTATTATGATCTATGTTCAACACTTCTGGTTTAGGCATTACTTATACCCATGTTTGCTCATGAATGCGCTTCTTCATACCCCAAAATGAGTCTATCTCTTCTCAACTTGGTATCGTTCCCCGTTTGATTGTAACTTGCACCCCCATATGTATTGATACTACCCAACAGTATGGACCTGCTAATCCACTCTGCATAACACCAAGCTTTCGCCCATTCTTATACACAGATAACGTACCCTCATCCAAATCAAGTAATAATCCTATTTCATCACCAGAAGCCGTACTCTCCGAGCCATCCCAGGTGTCACTCATAGGAATACCTCTCCTTGTCCAATCACTAATGCACCTCTCTCCATTATATGCAGTGTACATGCAACAATGAACCTTGTTATTATTATTGTATTCCTCATTACCCGATCTTCGAGAGAAATGTTCGAAGAACTCCTCACAAAGGGGATTTGAACGTGCCTCTTGATCTGCTTGACCTGGCCTCATTACCCCTGGGAATACGGAAAACATAGACAATGAGCTACGTGCTTCAAATATTGCATAATGTTTTCCTGCCCTTAGTATATTGTTGCTGAATGCAGTACCCCAGTCATTCAAGTTACTTTGCATAACACATGTTTTGTCCCCACTATTTACATACGCGGCTCCAATAAGCTGATCAAATGTAAGAGGCTCCCTTATCAATTGAAGATAATGATAATCTGCCAATGAATTCTCTCCCTCGTAATGTGGTAGTGCTGCTAGTTGTTCCTTAGTTGCAATATCCTGTACTGCGATATTTGCACTCTTTTCGATTAAAGATAATCCATCATCAATATTCGATATACCAAACCGTTTACTGGTAAGTGCCAAGTTTAGTAAATCTACCGAGGGTAAATATGATATAATCTTCGATAATGTATCGGTATTGAATAGTACCTCTTCTTCATTATATGTAGCACTATTGTCTTTGACTTTCTGTTTCTTATCAAGGTGCATCATCTTTGCAAATTGCAATTATTATGAGAGTATAATTCGTTATGTGTTAATAATGAGTAACCGTACAACACTCCTAATTGACTATTGAAATACCCGACTACTTAATAGAATACAGCTCAAACAGAAGATCTTATCTCGGCTCACAATAGGTACAATCAACAATCACCTCGCGATCGCGATCCAGCGCCGACAGCGCTGCACTCTCCGTCACGGGACCTTATCAATTGATAGAGCTAAGTTTGTGAATAGTTCATTACAAACCAATTCAATAAATACCCTTGTCTGGTATATCGTATGCTTAAGTATTTACTGAAACAGATAGCTGCAATGCAATATAAACTCTCAATATCTCAAAGGATACCGATTTCAATCTCATCAATCATCAAAAAAAATTTGACGAGAAATTGAGAAATGGCAATTGAAAGATCAATTGGTATTGCAATTCAACAGCTGACATACTATTAAAGCATTGTTCTAGACTAATTTTTAACGCTCTTTCGAGTGATTGTAGTTTCGGGGTGGACAATATTCATTGACGGCAACCGGAGAGGGTTAAAGTTACAAGCACAAAAAAAACATCAAGCCACCAATTCTCTCTCCAGAGATATCGTATAGCTACTTCAGTATGTCATCCCCTAATAACAACACTAAGCAAACCGATACTAACAGTAATTACTTCCAATGGCGACAGGGTCTAATATCAGATGAGACCGATTGGCCATCACAAAATAACACATCTACTTCCAACACCAACAACACCAATACCACAGAGTCAGCAGCAGCATCATGGCGTGCAAGAGATACACTAACATCACTCCTCGGACATGAATCATCAACTATTCAATCATCATCTGGCTTAACTGCTATAGAATCAACACAACTCAATAATAACTCCACCTCTGACACTAATAATGACTTTGCCAATTCATTAATTGATATACATACCCAAATCCTTGGTCCGTTGTTACCAACTCATTCGAATGATATTAGTTTGAATGAAGAGGAGTTACCAAAGATTGATGTACAATATGTTAAGAAGGCATTTGATGCTGCGTCTTATTCAATTGTTCGGGGTGAAGAACGTTTGTTGTTAGCTGAGGGAGAGGGCGGTGTTAAGAAGAAGAGTAACACACCTAATGAGCAGCCCACTCAGTCTATTAGTGAACATCAAGCAACATCTTCAGCAACTTCTTTATCAACATCTTCTGACAAACTAACAACATATGATCCACCCTTAACCCTAGCAATGGAAGCAATACGCACTAATCGTATATCAATACTAAATACAATATCTTCATCCAAAGTTAAGATTCCCAATTTCTTAAAGAAGGATGCAACTATACCACACTTTCATTTACCATGTGCTGGTGGTACTGCTGGTAAGTCATCTAATACGCCTAGGGGTACACCGAAGGGTACACCACGATCATCTCCTGTTCAAGGTGTTGGTGGAAGTGGTGACAAGAAAAAGAAACAGGCTGATGGGGAAATGTTCAAGGCCAAGGCTACTGAATTGATAAAGGCAAACTCCGCTGCTGCGGCCAAGAAACGAACTGCATCTGGTGATGGTGATGATATGGTGTTGTCTAGTTCTAAGAAACAAAAGAAGGATACTGTTGCGTCAGCAACAACCACAGCTTTAAAACCAACACCAAAGAAGGCATCCACCACTACCACACCCGCAACCAAGAAGCGTACTAAATCACCCAATGCATCCTCCAAATCCTCTACCACTACCAAACCACGTAAATTAAAACGATCACCCTTGGCAAAACAAGTCGAAGAGAATGAAAAACTAATATCGAATAATCCAAACATTTCACGTACTGTCCTAAGTGCCGCTGCTGCTTCTGTCTTTCAAGAATTACATCCAAATTATAACAATAGTGATACTGCAAATAGTGGCAGTGCTGTTGCTACTCGAGTTGATATCAATAAAGATGTAATGGTAACACCAGTCCATATTGAAATTGCCAAGATTGTATCAGATGCCAATCTCAATGATACATCATTACCAAAAAAGTTTGCACAACCTAAAATATCAGATACCAATAAAACTATGGATATTGTAATTCACGCCGCTAAGCAATTAAGTAATCGTGTATTAGATTCTACAAGGGGTGTTGTGCGGAAGAGTGATCAACGGAGGATGTTTCGTATGGATTGTGCACTTTCCAAACTTCATGGTGGTGGCAGTGGAGAGATTTCATCGGCACAAGGCCTTCCGTTGGTTATTCCCAATCCATTTATGACGTCTTCTGGCTCCTCCTCTACGGGTTTTGAGGATAGTCTGGGTAGCGGTGTTGGTATTCCTTCCAATACTGCCGGTACCGCATCTCCTGTAAGGAAGTTGGAGAATGATCCTGAGTGGACAGACACATGCCTACCCCGTTTATTGGATATAATGAGTAAGGGAGCAGGACATGCTGTTCTTCATGATATGCAGTGGACTAATCGAACATTGAGGATTGCTAACTTGTTGCAGAACATGGCAAACTCACCCTCATGTTCTTCCTCTTCATCGACATCTTCAAATTATGGACCTCACTTGATTGTAACATCGAGTGGAGAAGACTTTGACCAGTTTGCATCAGCCTTTGGTCGGCTTGAGGATGGTACAATCGGTAGCGTTTTCAAGAAGGCTGGCGGTTCCTCCTCTGCCGGCAAAGATGTAATGCTACGTGCCCTTTCGTACCAAGGATCTAAAGCCCAACGACGTCAGTTACGCAAGCACTTTGGGAGCTTAATGTCATCGTCTGACTCTCATTTTGCCTCTCTTGGAGGTCTACCCGACTCTCCATTTCATGTGATATTGACCACATATTCGGTATTGATGGAAGATTACGCCCACTTTTGTCAGATACCCTTTCAAGCTGTGGTATTAGATGAAGGCATGGGTTGGTTGGGTTGTTCACATTCTGACCCGGCCGGTAAACTTGGCAAGGTGTGGAGTAATGGATTGTGGAACAACTCTGATCTAGCAGCAAGTCAGAGTTGTTCAACTCCGTGGGACTTTAGTAAGGATGTAGCTGTAGGAGATGAGAAGAAAAGTCAGCGTAATGTTACTGGATCAACCGCCATTGAACGAGTTGGAGACGGAGGAGGTAATAATAAGCCTCCAATCGGCCTCACGGCAAGGCATCGTATCCTCATTGCATCCAACATTCACGCTCAGTATCGAGGTCAGACGTACAAGGCACCAGTTATGGGATTATTGACCTTCCTTGCACCTCAGTTTGCCGAAGCAATCGAATCGGAATGGGAAAAGAGTCGTATCTTTAGTTGCAAGAAGTCTATGACATACTTTAGGTCAATGCTAAGTCGAATGATTGTCATCTATTCTGACGGGAAGTATCCTACTCCGTGTACTCCAAGCGACTTGACTGCTCTATCATTAATGGGTTTGAATGCTGAATTGCCTCTAAGTACGTTGACAAACATTGTGGAAGAAGACGAAGGACTTGATGAGTTGATCAATTCTCAAAAGATTAGTCAATCAAGAAAGTTTGCTGTGGCGTGGTTCCGACCATTCTCATCCATCCGGAAGGAGATTAGTATAATGTCATTAGATCCCATCCTACATGCTGTTAAAGCATCTAATGCAAAAGGCTTCGTCTGTGAGGAGATTGTCACAACATCAAGTATGACACCGGCAGGAGCTTCTGGTTCTATTGTAGGCATGTCTGCCTTCCGACCTGCTATCCGTTGTGGAAGATGTTTCAGTAGTGAACAGGGATTAAAGCTCCATCTCGCATCGTTCCATTCGTCCCCCGGCAAGTGGTTATGCCGTAGTTGTGGACTCGATTGCGGCACTTGTCAAGCAAGGCTAACACACGAGAAAACTTGCAACAGGGCACCACGAAGAGTGAGTATTGCCTCTCCAACAGAACAGAGTGTTCAAGTTGATGAACAAGACGACAGCACGGGATCAGGAAAGAAGAAGATGAGATCTACCGGGGGTGATGAGTCGGAAGAAGCAAATCTTGTTGCTAATT
>Ga0214477_101056_pt1 | contig 15495 bp, 15 predicted proteins | sample M1_20Mar14CPVII9_FD_165058 | JGI IMG/M metagenome (GOLD analysis project Ga0214477, IMG submission 165058) | Marine eukaryotic communities from Monterey Bay, California, United States - M1_20Mar14CPVII9sort6BwellC16 | ecosystem: Environmental > Aquatic > Marine > Unclassified | place: USA...
GATGGGATGTTCAATAAGTCGGATCCATTCTTTGAGCTAAAGAGAACATATGATGGCCCTGGTGGTGGAAGTTGGAAGGCCATTTATCGTAGCAAACATGTGAAGAACGATCTGAATCCAAGATGGGAGCCTGCCACAATAGATGTTAATAGTTTATGTGATGGTGATTTGAATAGAAAGATACAGGTGGCAATCTATGACCATGATAAGAAAGGAAAGCATGAGACCATGGGATCATTTACTACTACAGGTATGTAATATTTTTTTTTGTCTAATTATATGTGTTTGTGACCAGAATCTCGTGGAAAAGAAATGTGCCTCAATATTACTCAAGCCATATACAACATCCTTTCTATCATCAGTTAATGAATTGCTCAAGTGTAGTACGTTCACTGCAAAGAAGGGCTCTAAGTCATATGGTACAATTTCAGTGGAGGAATGTAAGATCACTGGTGCGGAGACTTCTCAAACAGTAGTACAACCAGCAACAGCAACTGCGCCAACTGTAGCAGCTACAGTGCCATCGGCCGTACCAGTAGAACAGTTTAACAACATGACCATGGGTGAATTGCCACTGCCCGTACCGCCTCCTCAGAAGCCTACTTTCGTCGATTACATCACTGGTAATTGTGATTTGAGTATGGTAAGAACAGCTCTGTTTTTTATTTCATTCTCCGATTTGTATGTAACTGACAATACATTCCACACTTTCAGTCTGTGGCAATCGATTTTACTGGAAGTAACGGAGATCCAAGAAAACCAGACACATTGCATCATTTCAGTCACGACGGCCGTATGAATGGATATGAGAAGGCGATCTCGGCTATTGGTGGAATATTGGGCAAGTATGATTCTAATCAAATGTTTCCCGTGTGGGGCTTTGGAGCTAAGTATGGTGGTGTTGTTCGACATTGCTTTCAAGTGGGTAAAAGTTCGGAGGTACACGGAGTCACGGGAATATTAGAGGCTTATAAGGGTACCTTCAAGACACCTCTCACAATGTCGGGCCCTACCGTGTTCACTGAAGTTATTTCGCTTGCGGCGGCCCAAGCCCGAAGTAATCACGAGAAGAATCCCTTATCATATTCGATACTTCTGCTCTTGACTGACGGAGCCGTGTCTGATGTAGAAGCTACAAAGCAAGTACTTGCATCTATTGCTGATGCTCCGTTAAGTATTGTTATAGTAGGGATTGGGAATGCAGACTTTAGTGCAATGCAGTTTCTTGATGATTTCGAAAAACGCTCGGATCCAAATCTAAGAGATATTGTTCAGTTCGTAGAATTTAGAAGACATGAACATAACAAGACATCATTAACAAGAGCGACACTCGAAGAGATTCCTGATCAACTTGTTCAATTCTTTTATCAGAGGGGTATCATGCCACAGAAGGAGCAGTGGAGTATGAGTAAGATAGTTGCTGAAGACTACAACGAAGAGGCAGATATTGACTTATCGATGGAATATCATGATGATGGAGAGATTGTATTAAATGGTGATCCTGCAGCAGCTCATATTGATAACTCTTATGAAGCAGGTATTGGTGCTTTACATGTCATGGCTCCACCGTCTGCTTCTGCTCCACCGACAATTTGTCCAGCACCGGTAGTCGCTGCCGCAGTTGTACCGCAACAACAAATTACATTTCAAGTTCAAGTTCCTCCTGGTGTCGTGGCCGGTCAGCAGCTTCAGATTTCTCATCCCAATACTGGAGCGATGTTAGTAGTACAAGTACCGCAAGGTGTTGCCCCAGGTGGTGTGTTCTCGGTCACAGCGTAAATTGAACAATCAAATTACATTATCTGTTGTGTTGTGTTACATGTGCACGCCATTAATAAAGTGTAGGGAAGATTTTCTTTCGTGAGATGGATAATAATAAGACATATGCATGTACAAGTGAAGTACTTTACAACTTTGTCTCGTTAACTTTAGAGTATACCTTATGTTTGTCTCTCTATTCACAGCTATTGAAACAAAATGCCTCAATTTAGTTTATCTTTAGATTCAGAGGTTGGGGCTGATCTTGTAATACTCGTGACTACCACTAGACTGGACATCCATGGACAATTGCTACACTTCGAGCAATGGTAGTAGATAAGTGTACGGGTACTGCGTTTCCCACCTGGGCATACTGATTTGTAAGAGAACCATGGAATTGATGAGTGATGGGGAAGGATTGCAAGCAAGCCGCTTCCCGTACTGAGATGTATCTTTTGCCATTATAATGACGATGAGGCCTCGCTCGTGCTAGGATGGTCCTGGATGGCTCATTTTCAATGAGAGTAAAATCTTCTTCTTCGGTCTTTTTGCCAGGTATGATATGGTTAAAGATGATCTTGTTACTCAAACGTATTGAGCCACTAGACTTTGATGATGAAGGGGGGTGCTTTTCTAGCATATGAAGTGCATCCTTACAAGTCTTGATAGGAAGAAGGCCACCACCTATTCCATGAGTAGGTTCAGGCATCTTGGGCAAGATGCAGTCATTCCTTGCAGCAAACAGTATCAGCCGACGTCGTTTTTGTGGATCTCCATAGTCGGATGAGACCAATACCTGAACCCGGACTTGATAACTCATATGCAACAAGTTAGCAACAACAAATTGAAGATACCGTTTATAATCAGGCATGACAAGTCCTGGAACGTTTTCATAACTTGCTGTTTGGGGTTGGAAGTGCTTGATTGCCTTGATAAATAGGAGTGTTTGTTTGTTGTTCTTCTCATCATCTTTCCCTCCGTTTCGATTAGCTCGGCTAAAGCCTTTGCATGGAGGTGACCAATGAATATGATCTGGCTCTCCACTTTGAGGATAGCACTGATTTCCTTGGACTGACTTTTTTAGAAACGACTTTGCATCTTCATCATATACTTTCACATCACTCGTCTTGTTAGCCCTGAGTGTTGCAGCGGCCAAGTGGTCGTTATCGACTGCCCACTTTACATCAAAATACTTTTCTAGGCCGAGACTCATACCTCCGGCTCCAGCAAACATGTCTAACGCTTTAGGCCTACCGGTTAAATGATGTTGAATCTTTCCTGTCTCATTGTAGTAGGCAAATGAGCGCTGCTTATCGTCGTCTTGTCTGTATCTCATTGAGAACTTATTAAATGAAGTTTTACAGGGCAATTTCAAAAGTGGCAAGTCTAGTAATATATCTTCCATCCTTATATATGTGCCCTGTTCTCCTTTTGGGCACACAAAAGATTTTTCCATCATGATATACTTCTGACAAGCTGCTTGACGAGGGAGTGGATGTATCATCGAGATAATATAGATGATTGACTTGTCTTTACTTGCATAGTACGACTGGCCTACACGATAGGTCCTACGAGTGAGAACAAGCTCAACGGTACCAGGACTATCGTAATCAGACTCTCCCAAATGAGATACATCACTATCAGGGCTCTTGATTGTATATGTAAGGTCCTCTTCATCTTCTTCATACTCTTGCAATGCATCAACAGGGGTAGACTTATCATCTTCTTCATCATCAAAATCTTCCTCTTCATCTTCGTCATCGCTAAAGTTTAACTCATCTTCTAGTTCAAAATACTCTGTCTCTTCTGCTTTTATCTTGGTGTCTTCTTCTTCCTCTTCATCTTCCATGCTATCGCCATCCATTGGAAATTTACGAAAAGCATCGGCAAGTGAATTCTGGTCAAGATTCTCGGCAATTAACCAAGATGGTTCATAGTATGATTTGTCTCCGGTGTAGTCGTCTGGAATCTTCCAGCTAACAACTGTGAAGGGGGTGAGTATATGTACATTGAACAGAAATATATATGTGTTGTTAGATATTAGAACATAACAACATACATATCATAACACGTGCACGTATTAGTAATATACACTCAGACATATCACATGCACATAATATGATATAATACGAATATGCACAATCATATCATAGTCATATGCATAATGACATGCATATCATATGCACATATCATTATGTAGTAGTCACTTACAATATTCAACTACATGTCTTAAACCATTAGCTTCCGACCCATATTTCCTAGTTCGTCTATCTAAGATTTCATCAACTTCAAAGTACCCATTGATGTTCTTACCCGTATACTCAGCAGTATCATTAGATGCTTCCATTGCATCATCATTATCGACCCTATTTTTGAAGTAAAACTTACCACCTGTACCTTCTTCACTTCGTTGGTTTAAAAAGGCACGCTGGTTTTGCCTTGCTGAAGATATTTTTCGAGCTGGACTTCCAGCAGCAGGACTTCCAGCAGCAGCAGAAGAAGAAGGAGTAGTAGTAGTAGTATCTTCTTTACTACTCTGTTTGTTCAAAGTAGAAACTCGTTTGGTTTGACGAGTAGTAGTGGAAGATTGGCGTGATACACGAGTTCGTTTAGTTTGAGGCAAATCAGTATATCGATCAGGAGTAATAGATTTCCTTCTACTTCTTGATGTTGATGTAGTGATGGCCTCCCCATCAACAATATCCTCTGAAGAAGATGAGGTGAGGTCAATGACATCTGAAGATGAAGATGATGTAGAATTAATTGACGACATATTATTGTGATACTCAGTACTCGACAACAATCTATATCAATCTATATACAGAGGTATTAAATAGTTCTATTACTTCAGCTTACTATCCTGTTGCATTCAACTACTTGAAGATCTTTCGTGCATTGCAAGCTCTATATCTTCCAGGCAGGAGCATAAGGGGGGCAAACGTTGACTCGCTAATAGGATACCTCACCACAAAAATTATGGATGGAGAAAGGAAAATATTTCTCAACTCTTTTGTGCAATAACACATAAGACTGGGCAACCTAAAACCGGCCACCCAAAAAAGGATACCATTATAGCGACAATTTTTATCGCCTATTTTCTCATTTCGGTCGAAATGTGACATTGATCTGACATTCTGTACAAATATACTAATTCCTATGTATAAATGATGCGAAATGCCGCCAATAGAACACTGATATGGCAATCTTTGAGGGTGTATACAAACACGATGAAGTTATTTAAATTATTTCAAATAAAGTACATTGAATTCAGAATATAAAGAGCTTTAAAATGATATGTGGTATGAAAAAAGTGTTTGTTGGCGGCAAGTTTTGGGTGGCCGGTTTTAGGTTGCCCAGTCTTACATAACAACATACCAAGTAAACAAATAAAATGTCGTATTACGGAGCTGGAACTGGCGGTGGATATGGAGGATCATCATATGGAGGTGGTGGTGGTGGCGGATATGGTGGTGGAGGTTCATCATACGGTGGTGAGTATTTGCCACACAAAACAATTTTATTTTTGTCATTGGGAGAAAACTAACTCAACCCTTTCTGTATTAAATTATACCCCGTCAAACGATTAAATAGGTGGAGGAGGATATGGCGGTGGACAGGGAATGGGTGGAGGCATGGGAGGAGGTGGTGGCTTCCAAAATTCCAACTTAGGAGGATCACTGGGCAATATCGATTTTACTCAACAACAACTAATTCCCTTCGAAAAGGACTTTTACATTGAACATCCAGCCGTAACAGCCCGTCCCGATAGCGAGGCACAGGCATGGCGTGCATCGAAACAGATTGTTATTTTAGGTGCTGATGTACCCAAGCCGTGTTTAACATTCGAGGAAGCTTCCATGCCCGAATATGTTTTATCAGAGGTATTAAAACAAGGATTTGATAAACCAACCCCTATTCAAAGCCAGGGATGGCCCATGGCATTGAAGGGGAAGAATATGGTGGGTGTTAGTGCCACGGGAAGTGGAAAGACATTAGCTTTTTTACTACCTGCAATGATTCATATTAATGCTCAGGTAAGTTATGTTTATATTTTTGTAGAGTTAATTAGAATTTAATGTTATTGGATGGCACTTGTTGATGTGAAATAAAGGATGGGTATGGTATTATATCTTGTATTTATTTTATATTATTGGAGGAGTATTTGTGGATCATATCATGGGCATTATTAATACGTGATCAATCCTCCGGTTGGGGTGAATCATGTCTTCCCGAAGTTGGTAAAAGACGAACAAAGACCAACGTCCCTCAAGTCTAGATTTTCACGAAGTTCAGTGGGACCATTATATGTTACCTGTCATTCATTATGAAAGACGTGACATCACGCCAGGGCAACCCATTGCACTTTGTCCCTTATATGAGACATCAAGTCTCATCACATGGCACTGTAATTAAGTGTCGTAGGACACTTGACATATATTGTGCATATCATGCGGTGGCTGTGGCATAATCGGGACTTTGACTGGACAATTGTGCAATGTGTCTAGGGGGGACCTAGTTTCTCACACTGAACATATCTGGGAGAAGACGGAGTGTACATAAACACTCATTTTTCCACAACAGAACAATCAACAAAAAAGTAATATCTATGGAAACTACTTTCCGAAAAGAGAGAGTGGAGGATATAACGACGCATAACAATTTGTCTTGTAGTCAGATCCTCTAGTAGTTTTGATAGCAGCGATATAATCTTAGTGGTATACTAATATCACTATTTTATTGGCTATTTGCTATGAAAACTCGTTCTCTCTCTTGATATATCTTTATACCTGATTTATCCCATATATGTTGTAAGTGAAGTGATTTACAGAACTCTAGGCATGCAATCAATGAGGATATGATGCTAAAGAACCACAGGTCGAACGCAGTTTGAAGTCGCGAGAACGTCAAGAAGATATCCTTTATTCGTTCCACCGCTCGCTCTTGTTTTCTAGTTGATATGTTCCTTTTGCGTAATTATCACCAACCCTCATCCACCCTTATTTTTAATACGACCCCTCTTAACAGCAATACCTCAAGCCTGGGGAGGGACCTATCGTTCTCGTTCTCGCTCCTACCCGAGAGTTAGCCGTGCAGATCAAGGAAGAGTGTGATAAGTTTGGAAGTAGTTCAGAAATCAAGAACACTGTTGTCTATGGTGGAGTGCCAAAGAGCAAACAATTGAGAGATTTGAGATCGGGAGTTGAGATCGTTATTGCTACCCCCGGTCGTCTTATTGATCACCTTGAGCAGGGCAATACCAATCTCAAGCGAGTTACATATTTAGTGCTAGACGAAGCCGATAGAATGTTGGACATGGTATGTATACACCTACCCTTCAGTGTATATATTATGATATATGATCTAACTCGTATCTCACCTTCATTTACCTCGTACCTGTACACAGGGTTTTGAACCTCAACTACGCAAGATTTGCTCTCAGATCCGTCCTGATCGTCAAGTGCTGATGTGGTCCGCTACTTGGCCGAAGGAAGTTCAAAACCTTGCCCGAGACTACCTGAATGAGTATTACCAGGTCACTGTTGGTTCACTAGATTTGGCTGGTAATAAAGATGTTACCCAAATCATCGATTGCTGTAGCGATGGCGATAAGTATCGCAACTTGCTCCGTTATCTCAAAGAGAATCTCTCACAAAAAGATCGTGTGATAGTATTCGTGGAAACAAAGAAGGGTTGTGATATGTTAACCCGGTCTCTCCGTATGGATGGCTTCCAAGCACGTGCCATGCATGGTGATAAAAGTCAGGAGGAACGAGATTGGGTTCTCAAGGAATTCAAATCTTGCCAAGCAACTCTTCTCATCGCTACAGATGTCGCTGCACGAGGTTTGGATGTCGATGATATTCGTATGGTTGTCAACTTTGACTTTCCCAACGATACGGAGACTTACATCCATAGAATTGGACGTACAGGCCGTGCTGGCAAGAAGGGTGTAGCTGTATCTTTCTTTGTCACTGAGAAGAATGGTCGTATGGCCAAGGATTTGATTGAAATCCTCAGTAGAACTGATCAGAATGTTCCAAATGAGCTTCGTCAGGCCGCCATGGCTAACCGAGGCGGTGGTGGACGAGGACGTGGCCGCGGTGGTCGCCGATTCTAAGTATAGGGTTTGGCTTATATAGCATATGTGGTCTCAGAAATAGTATAGAGAAACTAGTGGAGCTGATTGAAAGTGTGGAAATGTAGTATTTGACGAGAGTCTTGTACATAAAATTACAACTGATGTATATACACACACTTCTACATCCACAAAATCTATACATAGCAACAGTACTTCTCAAATACTCGTTTCATCAGCACAGCCATAGTCAACAGACGTATCCTCTGGAACTCTACTCAATGAAGACGATGTTGTCGGTTGTGATAGTGCAAGACTTTCAATATATACCATTCGATTCCAATCTATCTCCTTTTCCACTTCCTGTGTATCAATAGGATCAGTGCTACTTCCTCTAGAACTTGAAGAGAGAGTGTTGTTGGAAGCTCCTCTTTTCATTTGTGATTCCTCGTCATCTGAATCATATAGACTCTCCTCTTTGCTATTCACAAGCCGTCGAGAGAAAGTACACAGTACTACAATTGCACCGAGACATCCACAAACAGACAATACTAGAAAGATTATGATGAATATACCTGCCGCATCCTCTGAAGAAGGAGACGTATCTTGAGATACCTCAGTAAGCTTGTCAGCCGGTAACAATGAAACTGGATTGTTGCCAATATAACTCAAACGATCTGAGGTATCTCGGTTGATATTGCTGTTAGTGTTGCTATCAAGAGAATGAAATACTAGCTCAATAGTAGTATACGCCTTGGATATGATCCTATCTTCCTCATTATCATCGCTCATATCATCTTGAACAAAGAGAGTCAGCTTGCCTTCTACTATATGACAATGTTGTGATGTAGAAGTGTCCAAACATGCATCTATGATGTGATTAATGATTGATATGATAGGTTATGAGATGAGATATTATAAATAAACAAATCATATGCATCATCAAGATAAACTTACATTCACGTTTGTTTGATTGGTCTGAAGATACTGCAACTATACGACTTTTCAATTGTTTATTTGATAATGCACGACGCCTAATATCTTCTTCTTTATCATTGTGTTCATCACAAGTAAGAACATGATCAGCCATTGCAGATAGGATGGATTGTTCAACAATTGCAATTTGAATGACTGTAGATCGTAGTTGTGTGGTTTCAATCTGATAGTAATATGGCAACTCAATTATGTGATAGGGTTCAATTGAGGTATCTTCTACTTTAGATGATGAGCTATTGCAGTGTACTAACTCGGTACTAGCATCATCATCATCATCCATATTTGATTCAGAGTGTAATGAAGTAGTGAAGGATAGGTGTTCATTCTGTTGAAAGAGCTTGTTGGTTGATGAAGTATTGAGTGTAGGAGGTGTGATCGTGGATAATGATAGTTTAGAAGGTGCACCGTCAATAGTATCACTTGTTGAAGGCTGAGATGTAGGCACAATAGTTGTTGCTTGTAATGATGATTCGGTACTATGAAGCTGAACAAGTGATGGTGTCATCTTGGATTGAAAGGCTGATATTGGTAGAGGTAGAGGTGGGTAAGGTGCATCATCATTGTGATAAGAAGTTGTCGTGGTCGTGAATGCATATGTTGGGGGTAGAGAAGTATCCTCTCCTACTGGTATATGAAATGATGAAGGAGGTAGTGTGGGTGGGTCTAATGATTGAGTAGAAGGTTCATTCATAATGATTGGATCGATGTAATCATTAGATTGTCTATTTTCGTTTGACGGTGCATGTCTAAGCTGCCGGTGGTGGTGCTGACACTTAACAATAGTTGGTAGACTAGAGGCGAGTAGTAGTAGTAGTGTAGATAGTAATTGGATGAGAAAGTACATGATGATATATATGTAGGTGGTGTATAGGAATGTAGAAGATATAGTATGTGGGCGTATGTGAGCGAGGTGTGTGTTGTATCGTTATGTAAATTTTATGAGCAGAGTTCAAGTGTGTGTTTTTTTAGCGCGCGGAGTAGTCGTGGTTCATTTTGTTAGTAGCTGCACATGTAAAAGTTTGCTTAGTAGATTGTACTTATATGATGCACGAACCGTTTTTATTGCAAAGCTGACTTTCTTGTAATAACTATTCAAAATGTACAGTTTTCTCTGCAACTCCGTATACTATACTATATCATATAGCTTTGTGCACATCACATGTGTCACATATAAATCGCCTTAACTACAACTACTCTATTGTCTCAGCGCTTTCATTATACTAATACTACAACAGAACACATATCAACTACTATACAATAATAAAGCTTCTATCTATTTTACATCCTATCAATACTACCTTTCAGTAATGCTCACGTCAACTATATGAGGTCATCCGCCTACAAGTCAACTCAAACATATGATTCATCAATTCATAGTCGTGCTTCTTCAAAGTCAACAAAGGTATCTACATATCAATATCAACCGTCTATGGCAATCAAATCATCCGAGCCAACTGCAATCAGTACATCTCATCATCTTCCGTTGCCAATCAACAATCGTGGAGCGGAGGTATGTCAGTATCGAAGTATCTTCATCCACTTCTTCTACTATTTCCACCAAGGCATATAAATCATACCATTGTTTAGAAGAAGTTAGGAAAGTACCAAAAAAGTTCACTACATTGTTATCGCAAAAGTTATCGTGATTAAATAAATAGATATCTTATTATAGACTTTATCTATCCAGTTCCTTTACATGGACTTTGTCGGATGACATTACTTCTAAGATAAAGGTACCTTCTTGGCCGACAGCAAATGTAGAAGCTACCAGCGTGTATAGTCCAGCTTGAACAAAAGTAGCATCCGACACTGCAAACCCATGTCTATAGTCACCAGTATCTATAACGGGATCCTCGTATATTTGATGAACACGTCTACAGCTTCCTCTTTGTTTTGCAAGAATCACATTGATTGCCAGCTAGCAACAGGTTGATTAGAGTCGTGGGTTAGAAATACCATACAGTGTAAAAGATGAATAGTGGAGCACACATACATATTATATCCTTACCTCTTTTGGTGCCATACATTTAACTCTGATTTGAATTCCATCGCTTGGTACTTGAAGACTCCATTGTGGATTAGCTCCATAAGAGCCTCGCTCAGGAGGCCCTCCACATGTACCAATATCAAGAGAATACCGTTGTCCGTCGGATGATTTACTTCTCAATTTCCATGCACCATTGAGTGTACAACACACAGGTAGCTTTATAGGACTGCAGAGCTCAATCTTCTGTGTACAAAAGGCAGTCAAAGTATATCCCAAATCATTTGCTTTCTTGTATTGAGAGAGAACAATTGAGAGGTACTTATCCCTATGTCCAGTAGCATCATAACGCACGAGAACATGCTGATTGTTCGTATAGGTTCCATTAAGTACACAGTCTTGATCGGGATAATACACTCGCTGCTTTCTCTTCTTAGTGCGATGAATGTGTAACGTCAAGAAATCTGTCACCTCGGCGCCCTCCTGTTCTTGCTTTGTTATATGTCTCGAGAGTAACAGCCACAGAGTTGCGTTTGTTGCTTTATCAGACAGAGTTACTGAATACTGTGGATTGTCTCCAACATTAAATGAATCATCCTTTGGGCCTGTTTTGGCGTCCCAGTATCCATGAATTGCTGTCCGAAATCTAGAGATTGAACCAAATGTTAGCTGAAAGTATAAAGTGTAAGCATATAGGCATCCCATATGAACTTACCGGAAGAGCTCTGGAGCAGTGCTCCATGATAGGTGTAAGTTGCGAAAGTAAAGAAGAAGATCGTCCCATGACATATAAAAGCATCCATCGTCGTATTTGGCTGCCGAGTTAGCATCATATCCTACTTCAGCACAGAAGGCTGGGTCGCTCCAACTTTCCGTATCGTGTACTGAAAACTTTCCTTTCCAACCATGAGATCCCAAGGATTCTTAAGCTGTAGTAATCTCGTACCATTCGAGGTTTGAACTACTCCCAATACCGCATAAGCATGGTCTGTATATAAACCTAAGTCCTTTGCGTCTTCTTCAGTCAGCTCCTTACTTGTAGATACTGTAAGCAAGCAATCACCATATGAGTTTGCACTATACAGTCGTTCCCATGCTCTTTCTACCGGAGTTTCAAAGTCTTTAACATGATTAGGATCTTCCGGAAAGAAGAGTCTCTCTGGAATCCAGCCTGTCAAACAAAAAAGATCAACTCCAGAATTGCTGCCTGGGAAATCGTATCCACCGCAGAGTGTCATATAGGCCTTTTCTAATATACATACCCAAAGCTCGAGTACTCCTTTGGTTTTAGTATGTGAACAGAGTAAGTTGCCTCTATTGTCAACTGGCAATCGATCATCTACCAATACTCTTCTTTCAATACCATTTAGCCAAAGTTTCACCATGTATATCCCGGCAGGATTATAGATTGGCATACCCTTTTCGTCTTGTGGATAGATGAGAGATGAAACTAACCGACGCTTAAATCTCCGTTCAAATGCAGCTGATAATATGAGACCACAAATGAATGAGCAGTCAGATACACAATATTGCTTGATAGTATACGGTGTGATGGAGTTGATCATGGCAATTTTGCATAGCTTTTGTCGCATGGAGACTATCTCGACAGGCCGTGCCCACTTATGGAATCTACTCTTTTGTTTGTCAGAGAGTGGTATAATACCAGCGACATCCTTGTCGGGTTTAGTAGGCGAATAATTATATGTTTTTGCTTCATCACCCTGGAATGGTAAGAATATTCCCGATGCTATTTGTGAGGACCAACTTAAGATCTTGATCTCATCTGGAGTTAACTTATCTGATTCAGCCGTAGGTTTTGTATTTGATTGTATTACTCTGCATGGTGCATCATTGGTTGTTGTAGATTTTGATTGAGCAGAATCAACACCACTAGAAGAAGCATCTTCAGTTGATGTTGTAATTCTATTCTTCAATTCATTGACTCGATTAATTGTCAGTGCTTTCAACCTTTCAAGAGCTGACACTCTATTTTTCTGTGGAGATACTTCGGCTGAATGTTCTCCACCATCTTGAAGCGATGATAGTAAAGCAATAGCTTGTGAATAACAATCGGTAGCTTGCACATAGTTTTGAAGTGCTTCTATTGTGTTTCCTCGTTCATCTTGATCAATTGCAATATCTAGCAATCTCCTAGCCTTTCCTTCCGCTTGGGTAACTTTAATCTTATTGTGAGAACTCTGAATTTGGTTTGCTTTGTTAACCTTCTCGCCATAGTTGTCGGCATGTTCCACCTCTTTCTCTTCGCCAGGGAATTTCTTGTTCTGCTCCTCGGCTATTTCATCGGCAATTATCTGATTAGCAACACCTTGAACTACACTCTCATCATGTACTTTAATGCTGTTGACTTTGCGCAGCAGCTGTTGTGCATGTAGCTCATATTGATCAATCTTTTTAACAAGTAGCTGTTTTGTTTTACTATCACAGCTTTCGCTTCTAATATGCCCTTTCATTGAGAAACACGCATCATTATATTTTGCAGCTGATTCCTCTAGAATTCTGCATTTATCAGATGTATCTGATACACTTGATATTGATTTCTCCAAGTCACTGGCCTCCCGAAGGATAGTAAAAGCCTCGTCCATTAGTGTTGACTTTGACATGATACTACCACTAATAAATCTAATATTGTCACTATATTGCAGTTAGTTGAACAACTTTATTGTAATACTAAACAGTGATCTTGTGATTGTATTGTATGGTAGTAGCGCAAAGATCTTTAACGAGAACTCATATCATTTATCATCTATTTTTGGTTAGATTCATTGAGAAGTATATCAAGATACCAATATCATCGAAAGATCATTAAAAACTGATAAGTTAATGCACCAGCAGTATATTACCTGCTCTATATCAATACCAATTGTACTGTGATAGATGGATAGCTCAGTGTTTTTGCTATGTATTCTGAAATATGATTTTACTTAGTAAAGTACGATAGGATACCGCTATCAGATCTTGTGCTTGTACTTACTTTTTTGTGCCATTTTGCCATTTGCCATCACGGACCACAAGATTGTGATGGTTGGCAGCGGCTTTATCTATTAGTATATCAAGAGTTAGCATCAGCATTGGCAGTAAAGTTTCAGCACTATCATTGATATGATGAATAGTTTAAGTAAACCGTTGCAAAGGGCTACCAAAATAAGATTACAGTGTAGTAGTAGTCATTTTTCATCTTCCTCTACTTCCTCCTCTGATAGTGAAGAACCTCCAGCCAATTCAGCTACGATTCTTCAAGGCCCTTCATTACTTGCATCTACAGGAAATTCCGCGTTTGTATTTTATTGACTGCCTTTGCAAATCATATACTAACAGAAGTTTCAATCTCCTTTCTTTTATCATCATAAATGACACGCGCATCTTCTAGGAGTACATCGTCCAAGTCCTTCACTGTTTCACTTACCAGGTCTGCGCTCATTACCTTTTTGGACATCACCTGTCAATACATCATCATATGAACAACAACAGCGCAGACATCGGATTGCATTTAATGATCCCTTGATTACACATGCTGTTGAGCATGTAGAATCAAACTTCAATGATATAAGAGCAGAGTATTTCAATGCAGTTCTTGGTCAGAGTAATGAGATTAATCCAGACAAAGGAGTGGCTAAACCATTGGAACCTGATTACGACACTGAAACTAAAGGAGGAGAACATGCAGATGATGCATTACATACCGGCTCTTGGGATTGGCATTCATATATTCAAAATGGTGTAAAAAATGAAGAGTTTAAAGTCCGATGCCCGAAGACTGCACAAGTTGTGAATGATGTAAGTTGCATTGCATTTAGATTGTATGGTTGATGTGATATGCATTATATGTACTTTATATGAATATCTTACTAACGACTTTTCTTATGTGTATTATACAGTTGGAACGGGAAGGAATGTTATTTGGAAGTCCTTTCAGTTTCTGCTTCTTTTCTACACTTCATGGAAAGTCATCAATTAAGGCTCACTCCGGTCCAATGAATTTAAGATTGAGAATGCATCTACCACTAGTAGTACCAAAGAAGAAACCATCGACTGATACACATCCTGCAGTGGGAATACGAGTCGCAGATCAACAACGTAAATGGCATGAAGGATCAGCAATTATATTAGATGATAGTTATGTTCATGAAGTATGGAATGACACTGACGAACCCCGGGTTTTGTTTCTACTAGATTTATGGCATCCAGATATTATTAATGAAGAGAAGGAGAAGATTTCTAATATGTTTGACTTTGCAAGAGGAAAGGGTTGGATTGGTAAGAAAAGCTCATAGAAGTATTACATACTTCGAACTTAATTGATTGCCAGCTATGATCTTACTCTGCGAGAGGAAAGGGATGGATTGGCGGTGCTAAGAACAGCTCATAGAAGTAAACAGATAAGCACACTGAGTATCACTGATCACTGCCTTACCTCCTTATGCCTCTACAATAAAAGGTATCCTTTTTTGCTTTATTTCAAAGAAATCAGAAAACTTTGAATTACTACTCAATAACTAACTTTGATAACAAACTAATAAACTACTGGCATAATAATAAACAATACAATGGCATCTACTAAACGTCTACTCAAGGAGCGCGCTGGTGTGGCGAGAACTCCAATCCCCTACGTCACGTTTGAAGAAGATGAGGACGATGATGCCATGAGTGATGCATCTGCGGA
>Ga0214477_101057_pt1 | contig 15482 bp, 12 predicted proteins | sample M1_20Mar14CPVII9_FD_165058 | JGI IMG/M metagenome (GOLD analysis project Ga0214477, IMG submission 165058) | Marine eukaryotic communities from Monterey Bay, California, United States - M1_20Mar14CPVII9sort6BwellC16 | ecosystem: Environmental > Aquatic > Marine > Unclassified | place: USA...
TGTGTTTTTGTAGTAGTCTGCTGTTTCACTACAGATTGTTTATCTATACCATTCTTCTTGTTGATATGTTTGTCTTCATATAATGCAGCCACAGATGACATTAGTTGTGGCTTCTTTTCAGTCGAATCAAATGTACTTTCTCCTCCTCTTGAATTTGGCTTGCTGCTAACATCTATTTCACTTGTTGCTGGTATTGATTGTTTCTTAATCGACTGCTGCTTTTGAACTATTGTACTACGTGGTGGAGTACGACGTGCCGCTCCTGAGAAAGCGTCTACAAATCGTCCCGACAAATCCTCCACTACAGATGGCAGTTCAGTAGTAGAATGTGATTCATTAGTTCTAGTCTCCTTTGCAGATAACTTTAGTCCATCTGATTTTATATACTCGTCTTGTTTAGCCATTTCATCTAATGAAGATAGCTGCATAGCTGCCTCATGCAACTTGGCAGATTCCTCAGCTACTCTTTGGCGGAATTTATCCATTATTACTGTTATTTTGGTTTGCAGTAAATTTATTTATATTACTTGATTGGAATGATATGATTGTAACTAATAATTAGCTGCTGCTCTAATTTTTTCACGCCTTCTAATACCAACAAAATGAAGGGTAACAATCACCTGGTTGGATCAGTTACTATTGGCGGATTCAATACTCCTATGATCAGAGAGGCAGAGAGAGAGGTACGCCACACACGACATGGCACTAGCCACATAGCTCACCACTCACCTAGGGTTTTCTAAAAATACACAATGAAAATTGCCAAAATACACAATAAAATACACCCTACGTAAACTATACGTACAAAAGGATACTGTAAATACCGTAAGCCCCTCAAATACGTACTAAATACGTATATTTTAGTCAAATACGGTTCAAAATACGTGTATTTTTGTGTATTTTTTATATATTTCTTGCTCTATAGAATGCCGAAAATACACAAATATATTTTTAGAAAACCCTACACTCACCGGCACATGAATTGCTCAATGAGTCCCTCCTGGGTCCCGTGAAATGGCTAAGTTGGCAAGGTTTTTCCGGCTCCGTAAAACATAATCTCGGAAAGTAGCTCTAAAAGTCGGACCATGTCTAAGTTAATAATAGACTTTTAGAGCTACTTTTCCGAGATTTTGTTTTACGGAGGCGGAAAAACCTTGTTCAACCTGCCATTTTTCACTTTATTTTAATTGGGGATACCGATGCAAAGACGATTTACTCGCTTTATTCCCACCTCACTTAATTGTACGTAATGACCGACCACACCATATTCAAACCATATCATTTATAATCGTAATCTGACTATATAACTGATCTAACGTCTCTTGATAATACAGTTCAGAATTCAAATGGTGTGATCTTGTGAGACGACACGCGTGTCGTTATGACTGGAAAAAAAATGGATCTTTTTCTTTTTGAATGCATATAGGTTTAGTAACTAGAGACGTGCATCTATTGCAGCTGAAGTGCTCTACCATTACCGCACATCTATCATCTACTACCACAACCATGTCGAAAGCGCAGCGTCGATCGTCAGCACACCAAGTGTTTCTTGAGTTCCACAAACACCGAGCAACATCGCTTAGGAATATGGGGAATATGGGTACCATCGATGAAAATGAAAGTGAAGAGGACAAAGACAAAGTACCCAATGAGGAAGTAATTGAACCATTTCAGATGTTCCATCATGTTAATAAGACGGGTGTAATCTATGCAACAGCTCGTGCTCAACGATATGGTTTTCACAATGAAAATCCTGAGGTAAGTATCAATTTTTATAATGAACATAATATGATATGTCTCATTGTTGCAATATCTAAATGATACTATACTATACATACTACTCTATACTATACTATACTATACTATACTATACTATACTATACTATACTATACTATACTATACTATACTATACTATACTATACTATACTATATACTATACTATACTATTCTATTCTACAGTGGGCGAACATGGGGCAGGGAGCACCGGAAACTGGACATCTTCCGGGAGCACCGGAGAGAGATTATCATATGAACATAGCTGATGAGATGCTTGAGTACGCGCCAACAGCTGGTCTTACTGAATTACGAGAGAAAGTTGCAAACTATTACAACCAGCTTTATCGTCAAGAGAAGGAATCAAAGTATACTTATGAGAACGTCTGCGTTGTTCCAGGGGGTAGGGCAGGGTTGACTCGTGTCATGGCAGCTCTTGGAAGGTATGTTTATATGTTGTTTGTAGATATGTTGTATGCAATAGGTGTCTTCTTATATCATATGTGCTAACCATTTGCATATCTTCTGATTCTGTCTAATCTGTTTAGTATTCAAGTGGGGTACTTTACACCCGATTATACAGCTTATCAGCAAGCTTTAGGATTGTTCATGCGTATCTCGCCAAGTCCACTACTTCATCGCGACTGTGAAGAAGCCCTTATGTCCGCCGAAGAGTTCAACTTTGAAGCAACCGGAAGGGGTCTAGGTGCCATGTTATTGTCCAATCCTGCTAACCCAACGGGTCAGAGTCTGGAAGGTGAAGAACTGAAGAAGTATGTGGAGATTGCTCGCAAACAATCAATCGCATTATTGATGGATGAATTCTATTCTCATTATTATTACGACGGGGATGCAGTAGATCCTCAGGATGGTGGAGCCGACGATGATAGCAACTGGCCCAAGACAGTTAGCTCAGCTCTCTATGTGGATGACGTTAATGAAGACCCTGTAATCATCGTCAATGGATTGACTAAAAATTGGCGCTGTCCAGGTAAGTTGCAAATATAGTCAACTTTTTCTGATCATATCATATGCACACATCTTATCGTCGTTTACTCTTAGGATTCCGAGTCTGTTGGATCGTTGCTCCAAAGCCAATCGTCAATATGCTAAGCAGCGCAGGGAGTTTCTTAGATGGAGGGGCTAATGCACCGCTACAAAAGCTAAGTCTTCCATTAATGGACATGACTTTTATCCGTCAAGACACGTGGGCGTTGCAGAGACATTTCAAGGCAAAGCGAGACTTCCTGTTAAGGGAACTAGCAGGCCTTAATATCACCGTTAAGTGGGAACCTACCGCAACTTTCTATGTGTGGGCGGACCTATCTGCACTCCCTCCTCCTTTAGATGATTGCTTAGTATTTTTAGAAGAGTGTGTCAAGGTCAACGTGATTATTGTACCAGGTGTATTCTTTGATATTAACCCAAGGAATATGAGAAACCTCCACAAATCAAAGTGTATCAACTTTGTTAGGTTCTCTTATGGTCCAGCGAGTAAGTTTATTGTTTGTATTATAATATGAGTGTATGTATGCATTTGCTTGATAACTGTACATCTCTCTAACACATATATACTTTCTGGTAGTGAGAAACTTAGAGATTGGGGTGAAACAGATCGGAAAGATGATTGAGTATTGGAAGGGACATCAGGAAACTGTAGAGGCGTACGGACAGGATAGTTTATAAATGAAGATGGATCAATGAATGTGGTTGTTATCAATGTTTGTCTCTGCTAAGTGATGATAGATGTAGCTTAAACTTCTTTTACTTCAAATGATACAGATATGTGCACTTTTTACTTGTCTTTTTACATATACTACTACATAACCTAAAACCCTATCTTGCCTTCTTCTCGTTCTGGCACAAATGAACTCGCCGATGATCTTTCTTTACCTATAGCTACTCTAGGAGCTGTGGATGTTGCTTGCTGTTGTTGCAACTCTCTTAGTTTTGCAAGCTCTGTTTGAAGTTGATGCAATCTCTCTTCTCCGTTCTGCCCTCCTGCACTTGTCTTCCCATTTGGTGGCTCTGTTGGCGACTCAGTAGATGATGCTTTTGTCAATCCCTTTCCAATCTCAACAACTTCATCTCCATCGTAGACTGGATCGAGTCCTCTCGTGTCAAACCTGACATCCTTCCCGAATGACTGATTAGCAATAAGCCACTTGATTTGAAGTAGATAACTTGCAGCACTTGATCGTTTGATTTGATACACACCATCAAATGGATCATTCATATCTTTACAAAAGTTAAAGAAGAGAACATACACCGCAGAAAGACCAGCAAAGACCATTCTAGATTCGATTGGCACATTTCCATCAGAATCAACAATGGTAAGTGTTGCGGCAGTGAAACCAATCAGTGATAGAGCTGTCAATAGCAGCAACACAAGGAAGTGTGTCTATTTCATTTCAGTGTAAGGTGAGAAGAAGGCTCTAAACATATGTATACACAAATTAGACACCGCAAAATAAACTTACCGGTGGGAGGGATGATGCTTCATCGGATAATCTCTTGGCACGAGCTTCCATCAATGCGGGAATCTCTCCTCTCAATCCATCAATTAACGCCTCCTGCTGCGGCGTAAAAGATTTTTTATCTCGTTGGTAGTGATCCACAATCGATAATAATCTAGCATATGGATCTGCTCTCATAATGCTCAGCATCTCCGACCCTCTTGAGCGATAGACGATGATGCGCACTTGATCAGCAATAATTTGTGTAGCCTCTCTTGCAATTTCAGAGTCATCTCGAAATAAGTTTAATATATTCTGTGTAACTTGTGATAGGAGTGATGCCTCAACACTTGCATTCTCTTGAACCTTTCCTTGTCTTTCATATAATATATCCAGTGTTAACGCTACAAATGTACCATATAAAATACCAATCCCAGGAGTAAATTGTTCATTAATAATATCAAATTCATCATCTGATACCTCCACTAATGCATTCAATACATTACACAACACTGGGAAGAAGAAGAAGGCACTTAGAAACACACCCGCCCGGAAAGCAGACGTTACCCAAATAATCTTCGATTTATCAGCCTCTTCTTGATTTAAATCATCCAATGTCGGAGCTTGTAAGAAGTGATCAGTATCTAATAATTCCTTATTACTATAACTTCGATAATCTGATAATATCTTATATTTGTTTTCATAATCACCAGCCTTATCTTTACGTCTTTTCATAACTGTTGATATAGCTTCAGGGATAGAATTGCCCTCATCCAATTGTTGTTTGAACAAGTCAAAGTTGGATATGTTAGCTTCCTCTACTTCCCGACGTATATCATCATCAACTGTTGGTTCTAATCCTTTGAGGAGGTGTAGTGTTGTTGTTGCTCTATTATTAGTATAAGTCTTCATGGTATTCCTTTGATAGGAAGCCGTTGGCGATCGGACTTGCAGGCCATGTACTGATACTACCAGCAAAGTAATGAAGAATAGAGATATCATTGTTGTTGCAATAGAGGCTTCTATAGTATAATGTCATCAGCCGATTGCAATAAATAGCAAATAAACTCTAATTGGATAACTATCTTCTGTTAAGAATTAATATTATACAAGTATAAAAGGGGTGGCCGGGCGGTATCATGTTGTCTGCCAGAGACTGCGAAGGCACACCGCTCGATCTGGACCAAGTAAAAATTCGATCTAGACCAAGAACATAAAAGAGCTCCATTTAGAGCCAAGGCGTTCGCATGTGAATAAAAAAGATACGCTCATTTGGGATCTAGAGTATCTTGTCATTGGTACTGAACCACTAACCACTCGCGTAGTATGAACTTTGCCGGCGGCTGCTATAAATAATGCCGCCGCTGCCGTGCCGCCCATTGCCGTCGTGCATCAACATACTTCTAAAATAATAATTTAACTGACAACCACCGTATTAAATAAATTGCATCACTTATAAAACTAAACATAACAAAATCATGCAGTTCATGCAATCGTCATCTATATACCGTGGTGCGGGTATTAAACTATTGCAACAACTCAGTTGCCCATCACTTAAAACAACACATATATACCGCAATAATAATGTTGCACGTCCTCTATTCGTCGGCGGTTTATATGCATTTAAACAACAACAATCAGATGATGTACGTCGATTTCCTAGTATTGTTAGTGCATGTGCTGCAACTTTATTCGCTGCCGCAACAACATATAATAATAATAATAATAATAAAGCAATTTGTGCACCGTTGTCGTCGTTGACTATCAAAAGTAGTAAACTAACAACTAATAATACAACAACAAACAATATAAGTGAAACAAGTAATAAAAGAACCAATGATAATAATAAAGAAGATAGCATTATTGCTAGAAAGGCATATAAGGCTGCATGGGCAAGGAATAAATACCGACAAAAGAAAGAGGAGGAATATCGTGAACAGGAGTATCGGGCTGAATTAATACGTCGTTTAGGGTACAATTATAGGGCAGTGCAGCAAATTAAGGGTACACCACACACAAAACAATATAAATCTCCACCAAATTTGCCTATTAGATCATTCAAAATTGATAATGTATTTGAAATTGATCCAGAACTTATCCCGCCCTGTTTAAGAATAATGGATGAGTTAGTGTTGTCTCCAATGAGAAGTATTAATGGGATGGTATTAAGTATGGATGATATGTAACTGATGAAGATCGGGAAAAGCATGCAGAGCGAGATGCTGATCTTGAGAATGTAGAGAACTTAGGCATGACCAAACAAGGTCATCCGAAGGGATGCAATGTGAAACAAGTTGAGGGCAAGTTGCAGAGGTTTTATAAAGCTGCTAAAAGTAGATGGTTTAAAACTAAATCATAAGTGCATATATACTACACTTTGCATCACAATTTTGCATACTAACTTTCTTACATACATTCTACCTGTCCATAATTCCTATGCATAGATCCTACATAGGAATTGGCTCTTAAGATACCACTCAATTTTGAGCCTAGAGAAGATATTGCTTCTTCAGCACTTTGATACACTTCTTCCTAATCTCCCCCCAATGCTCATTCTCAAGCTCACAGTCACCGTCTGGTAGCTTGCCAAACTGCAAAACCTCAAAGGTAGCAACATGAAAGCACATGCCATCAAAGTTGTAATCCTCACAACAGCAAGTCACTCTCTTGTTCACATGATCACAATCAACTTGAATCCAATCTCCTAGCTGACGTGGAGGTCCAACTCTTTCCTTCTCCTCTGCAATACTTTGTAATGTCATATCAGCATCCAAATCCTTAAAACCTTCTTTTGATAATAAGTCAAGAATCTCGGCCTCTTCAAACTCGTCAGTCCAATACAAATACTCTTCAATACTTTCCTTCTTATTCTTACCTGCCTTTTTCTTCTTCCCCTTCTTATCTGAAGACTTATCAACCTCAGTACCATGCTTATCTTTCTCACGTTGGATGTCCAATGGTGTTCGAACAGTCTTCTTCTCCTTTCTAGCTTTCTTATTCTTCACACGAGTGGCTGTTTTTGATGTAGTCTTGACAGAAGGGTTCCTCTGCAACCTCCTATTCACAAAGCTTCTGAATGATTCACCATTCTTCCTACCCGGCACATTGGCAAAGAGATTATGCAAGAGGTCCATCTTCAACCTCCTTTTCTTCTCTTTCGAGATATTGTTGTTCATTATCTGGCGGCACTTTGATATGAGTTGGCGGTTGAAGTCACATCTACCACTGAATTCTCAAGCCAGGAGTCAGCACTGATGTTAGTAGACTCTTCCATCTGCCTCAGAGATGTCAATACACGTGATGCAGTCGGCAACTGAAAACTGCAGCTAACATTCCCATTACCAATTACCTCATTAGGATTAGCAACCACAGTATGACTGCCATACTCTGTGCAAATCATATACTGAACATCATGGGGTAGCAATGCATTGTCATCTCCATCCAAGTTGAACTTAGAGATTCTACGCAACAAGCCGTAATCACTTTCATCCCTCACGGGCTTATAAGCAAACCCCTTCTTTGTGTCGTTCAAGTTTGGACACATCATTAAATCCATTGCCACAGCTCCGACAATGTAGACAACACTTTTCTTGGCTTCCTTGCTACATTTCTTGGTGACATGTCTCCATTTCTTCTTGATGTTGCCACCTCTTATCTCTCCTCCATTGTTACTACCCGATTGACCAGGGATGCCGGCACCACGCCCCCCTAGTCTCAATGGATTGTGAGACAAGTATGTATTGTAAACATGCTCTCGTTGAGCTTCATTCTTCTCTTGTTTGGTAACAAGCTTGTCATGATGACGGTCTCTCATTAAGTTGATGAAGCTTTCAAAGTCTTTCTTATCCTTGGGTGGGATGAAGTTGGCTAACATAGCATCTCCAACAATCTTTGCAGTGTTGGAGTGAGATACTTTCATAGTCTTTATTAGATAGTTCGCAAATGAGCCCTTTGATCCAACTTTACCACCACCTCGGCTCAAAGGCATCCTAATGATATGTGTAAAACAGCTTCGGGGATCAATACCAAGTTCTATACATGCAGAGTGCAATGCATTGGCTCCATCAATCAACACTTTGTCTTTAACACCATTCACATCAAGGTTGATGAGATCCACCATCCTACCCATGACTTTCTTAGCCATCTCCCCACTTTCAGTAGGGCAGACAATAAATGACGTCGGCCAAAAGCGGTGGTTGAAGTCATCTACTCCACATATGCCTAGAACAAAATCAGTGCCTGGTATGTGTGTAAAGTCACATGAGAACTGAATGGCACCCTTATTCTCTCCTTCAAACATTAGGCCAGCTAGTCGGACAACTTCGGCTGCCTGTTTTGATTCAAAGAAGACCACATCCTTTACTCCATCACTTTGAAAGTTGTGTTCAAGCACCTTAACCCGCTCAGTCATAGTTTTGAAGAGGGATGTACCCATGAATTCATTTAAGTTGCTCCATTTTTGCTTCGGCGCATCCTGCATTAGCTCATTTAGAATCTCGCTTGTCTGATTGGTGGTGAACGGTTTGTGATTATACTCATGCATGAAGTACTTGCCTTTCCGCCTAGCAAATCCTTGAGCAGCTAATGTGAACTGATGCACATCTGTACTTTGTGCATCAGTAGTTGGTACCTTAGTTGACTGCACCATATCATGGACAATGTTGGATATTGTCTCATTGCCACATCTCATTAAGATTTCTTCCTTCTGTTTGACAGAGAGAGAGTACTCGGTAGTCTTCTTGGTTTGTTTAGGTGGTAATTCATGATTAATGTGAGTATAAGGATGACCTGGATTTTGTGGATCCTCCTTCTTATAAAGTAACAATCCACCCTGAACCCTTGCAAGTTTCAGTTCCACATTACAGCCTTCTGCATCACATGTGTAAGTCTGCAAATCCTCAACTAGATCCCCTTCTTTCATAACATTGCCATAACGTGGTCTGCTTTTGTTCCAAATACGACAGGTATTGGCAAGCATACCATGTTGGCCATGTACCCTTACACTCTCTTCATGATTGAGTTCCCGACGATTGCCAATAGATTCACCACCATTACACCTAATACTTTGACATCGATCAAGTAGAAACCCTTTATACTTCTGTTCAATGGGAATTAAAGGCTTATGTCGACAGTGTGAGTTATTGTTACAATGAGTGGGTATCCAGTTACCATTATTAACAACATTGCCGTTCCTACTTGCATCATTTGTATTGGCTTCTCCACGATCAGCCTCATCAAAACACTCCATTACTTCTAAGCAATCTTCTTCGGTAGCCTCCTGTCCGTCCTTCATTAATCCAGTAACATCAAACTCTTCCAGGGATGCATCACCAATTTCATCAGCATCAAGCTCTTGACCAAGCTCTTGACAAAATTGTAGCTGAGGATTCATATCATTCAGCTGTGTAAAAGGCTCGTGGCTGCTATTGTTATTACTGGTACCGCGGGCTGTAGTTGATTGATTTGATGTAGATGATCGGTTACAGCAGTTGCCATTGTGTATGTGTCTACCTCTACCTCTACCCCGACCTCTACCTCCACCTCTAACTCCACCCGAAGAGGAATAATCCCAAGTATGCCATCTTTCTTCAGGAGCCTTCCTCTCTCCTTTAATGAAAGTTCGGGGGGACATGGTTGGATTCATCTGAGAGATATCGGCATTATCGGGATTATCGGGAGGTTCAAATACTGTTGTATCAACATTGCGGCTGACTTCAGGTAAGTTTAATGAAGCTTCTGCATTACTAATATCACTTCTACTGTTATCCACAATAGTATTGGTAGAAGCTAGTGGTACCGAAGTATTAGAAGTTGGCCTTGGCTTCTTGGTGGCTGGTTGTGAAGGAGGAGATTTCATAGGAGAGTGTGCTACCCTTGGTTTATATGGAGATAAGTTATTCAGTTGAGCAGTTGCCTCATCTACTGCTATGTCATCATGCCGCACTTGTGTTGCATTAGTAGATGCAGCAGTTGCAGTAGATACAGTTGCAGCCGCTGCACGGCCGACCATATTAAGATCATTATTAATCAATGCCGTAGTTGTGTTATTGTGTTGGGTACTGTTGATGTGTTCGGTATCATTTTGTTCTGTACTAAAGTTGTTTTGTTTAGGTGTTGTTGATTGTTGTTGTTGTTTTGCAGGTTTTGCAGGTGAAGCCGGAGGTGTGTGGAATGTATCACCAGCATCTGAGTTATTATCGGAGTTTACACTGGGTTGCATTATTGGCATACCTCCTTCTTGTTGCTGTTCGTCAATATCAGTACTACGAAGTGCATTATTGTTATTGTTCTTTGTACTGCCGTTTGGCAACAATTTACTCCACATTTTGCCCGGCCACATGATCATATAGCACACTCTATCACGTTGTATGATGATATACCACCGGATATATAACTTTTCTATTGCAATAGAAATATAAGTCGAACCCCAACCAAATGTAATTATTTGTGGTTGCTTTGTTGTATGGGAGTAAAATGAATGGCATTGAGAAGAAGAGAGAGAGTAAAGATTCTTTTTGGTTCTTGGTCTAGAACGAATTTTTACTTGGTCCAGATCGAGCGGTGTGCGTAAAGCAGGGGAGGAGGAGTAAAAAAAGTAGAATATTAGCGATAGAACGTAGATCTTATTGCAGCAAATAAGCGGCCGAGGAGAAGGAGAGAACCGACCAAAGAGCATTAAGCTCTATCGAATCGAGGAGATAAGTATATATAGAATGGATATATAGTGTCTCATATTGATACAGTAGTAGTGGCGGTGTTATATAAACATAAACAATCATCATTGTCAAAAGATACTATTACTATCTATTGTAAGCAACAAAAATGTCTACTGCAACAAAGAAGAAGCACCATCCAGTGTTAATAATACCAGGAAAGTCCGTGTTAGTTGTCATATGGATACGTGTGTTCAATATGAAGCATCGACAAGTTTACTACTTCATTTGACATTAGTTTGCTTGTAGTTGATTGCCTTTGAAATCCAAATGTACTAACACAAGTTACTATTATATCTCTTTCATCTCAGGATTCATGTCCAGCGGTTTAACAATCCAACAATCACCAAACAAATCATGGATAGGTAAACGATTATGGTTAAACATTTCTGCTGCCGGTTTTCATTCCTTACATGTTGGAGGCGCTCTGCGGAAGAATGAAGATCGGCGGTCTATGCGTAATTTAAAAGTTAAAGATGTTGTAACTTTAGATAAAAGCTCAGAGGAGATGCATCAGCAATATCTTAAAGAAGTTGAGTGCAAGAGTAAATGGGTAAGACATATGAGATTGAAGGATATGATTCATGAACATGATGGAGTTGTTGTGGTAAGTATGATTAGATGTTACAATATGTGCACATCTTATGTTCTTTTTTCTCACTCTCATATGATAATGATTATATAATCTTATTTGCAGAGACCAGTGCCTGGATGTAGTGGAGTAGATTACTTAGCACCTGGAGCACTTACCGAGTCTGCTAGTTATGTTTTTGGACCCGTATTAAAGTTATTAAAGGCAGAGGGATACATAGAAGGAATCGACTTAGGGGCGGCACCATATGATTGGAGAATACCACCTTCTGAATTGCAAAGAAGAGATAAATACTTTACCAATACAATGAAATTAGTTGAGCAACTGTATAAGAAATCAAACAATTCACCTGTGGTAATGCTATGTCATTCAATGGGCTGCAAGACTGGGCATTACTTATTAAACTTTGTACTTCAACAAATGGGAAAGAAGAAAGGACAGACTTGGATTGATAAACATATACATTCCTATGTTCCTGTCGGAGCTCCACATTTGGGTGCACAGAAATCGATTCGGGGCATTATTGACGGAGATAAGATGGGCTTAGAGACATTTCTAGAAGACGACGAAGGATTAATGCTTGGCCGATCTTTCGGAAGTGTACCCTGGTTATTTCCATTGGAATCAATTGATAGAAAAGCATCAGCATCACCTCAAGATACAACACTTCCTCAACCTCCACCGATATCAACTGCAATTCTTCGAAACGAATCTACTCTTCGAATCATCTTGCCCGCACAACAACTCAATCTCAAATCATTTGTACACAATAGAAAGAAATTACCACCATCAAAGCTTAGATTGGCTATTCAGGTTGGAGATGATATATTACTCAGAACAGACTTTGCCGAGGTTACAAAACAAGGGCACGCATACTCTTCTCTTGTCATTAAACTCAAGGAAGAGTCTTGGCTACTAGCATGTCCAGCAACACTACAGCAAACAATGAAACGGTATCCATATATTCAATTGCATCTTGAGGAGCCAGGAAGTGGTTCGGCACCAATAGATCGAAAAGGACTGCTTGACTTTGATCTTCTATGGATATTTAGACTTGTTTGGTGTATTTTCTGTTGGGTATTTTGTTGTCCATGTTCAGTTGTCTGGAAGTTGGGCGGTACATTCATGAGAGGAGCAAAAAGAGGAGCAGGTGAAGTATTTGAGATTGAGTGCTTCTTTTGGCCTTTGTGTGTCTTCATTTGATTGTCTTTGCAAGCCGTATGCACTAACTTGAGTTACTATCGTCTCTCTTCTCTTCATCTTCATAAACCGCTAAATCCCAGATATGACCGCGGCAATGTTAGGAGACATAAGAGTAATAGGACAAAGCGGTTTAGTGGATTGGAAGAAGGGAGTTATAGACAAGCGGTTAATGACCGAAGCCGACAACGGAGAAGAAGGTGGTAGAATGTACAAGCTTTGGGCCAAGATACAATCAACTGACAAGGTCAAGTATGGACTGTTCTTGATGAAGGATAAGCCGGAGTCATGTACAATCAGTGTAAAGTGGGAACCGTCTACAGTTACGCCTTCAACGTCTCCTGTGGTATGTCACAATATCTACAAGAACGCCAAGCAACATAAAGATGTCACTTACAACACTGTTGAGAGCAAGAAACTGATACAGATGGAAGGTCTAACTGATGCATTACAGTTGACAAAAGACACATACGGCAACGATACATTAGGTCCGAACTCTTTATCATCATATAACCCTCCTCCTATTAAGAAAGTTACAGCAATCTATGGTATCAATTTGGACACTGAGGTAGCAGGCGTCTACAAACGAAACCCATCAGTTCGTATAAGTCTATCGAACAAACACCACACAGTGCAACAAATGTTTGTATTGGATAAAGAAGCAATGTTAAACAAGAATGGAAGTATTACCCATACTATCGACAAAGGCACAATCTATGAAACAAAGAAGACACCACAAAAGATTATTGGAGGAGGCACCGAGAAGAAGAGTGGTGATGGAACTGTTAGTTACTGGAGTCTGCAACACTGCAAGGCATGGCAAGGACAATGTGATCTGACAGTTCACGAGATTGAAAATGCCGAGCATCGGGCGATATTAAATGACAAGAAATTCCACGCACTACTCTTAAAGGTGCTGGGTTGTAGATAAATGTACATATTGTTTGACTCTATATCTATGTCTTTTAGTGCTCTATCTATTCTTTACCTGTGTTTCAGACTGATCACTCAATGGAAGGACTTCCTCATAGCAATCACAAGTTGATCGCTTCTTCTTCAGTCTACGGAAGCCCACTAGTATAATCAATATTGCAACTGATATTCCAAAGAGATGCTTGCATGTATCCCCCAAATCACCAAGGTAAATATCAATCTCTGCAATTGAACTTTCCTTAAACATTGATCCGAGTTTATTCGCTTCTACTAGCATCAACCCTAATGCCCATTGAACTTTAGTGCCTCCGATCTCATAATATATCTCTATTGGTGTTTGTTGGGTAGGTAACCCATACCCCATGCTCAACAGGTGATATGTAAATGCTGCATTAAAGCACTGAGCGAATGGTTTCTTCGTCTTCCGGAGATCAGGTTTACGTTCCATAAACTTCTGATATCGTCCCATTTGCTGTTCATTATTCAAATTACATACTCGTTGTGCTCTAACATTCAATGCTTCTAAATCATCCGTCTCGGGTCCAATGTTTAATCCAAGATAATCCCATGTATAAACAAAGGCTGACATGGCAATAAACTTTTGATTGGAGCTTATTGGCAATTGATGCATGCCACCATTTGTTAAACATCTCTTCTCTTTGTTACAGTTTGTATTGTTCTGTTCATTGAATATCTGTTTTACACTTGACAAGCACTCTTCCCAATTTGAACTACCTTCTATGTTTAATTCGGAGTCTACATACCCTGACGGATAGCACGGGTTCGTTTTAGTTTCCGAAGCAAACTTTGTATCATATTGTAAGCGTGCTTGATCGACTCCATAGTAGAGGAAAGATTGAGTGTAGAGTGGATATTCTACATTGTCAATTCGTAATGGAAATGATTCTTCTTCTTCTACACTACTTCCCCTCAATGAAGTAGTAGGCATAGATGAAGGAATAGGAAATGAAATTTGTGTACTAGCACCACCCAAATCTAAAGCACCATAGGCACTATTCAATGAAGGAAAGTTACCATCATTATAAAGATAATTTGCAACTAACCAATCGTATATGCCCTCCTCTTTCCCTGAAATAGTACGTGCCATGTCATTAGTAAATTGAAATCCACTTGTTGATAATATATCTTGTATACTTTTCATTACTTCATTTTCATAATTGGAGTCTATTATTCTCATACCTGCCGTTGCTCCTAAATAAATTGGTATTGTTGATATATCAATATTAGATGGTATGGCACGTTTTGCTAAATTGACCAATGTTTGTAATTGCTGTATGCCTTGACCATTATCAGCAGATATACCGGGTGTTACTTCCTCGGAATAGATTGCTTCACGTTCTACTTTTGTGAAGTCATCGAGATTAGTTTTGCTAGTAGGCCATCTATAGACATAGATTCGTGAACCGGAGCTGCCTGCATCTATTGCAACTCCATAGCCATATTGTTCATCGTCTATTTGTTGTTGGTCGGACATGCTTATACTATGAAGTAAAGTATAACTTGTTATCTAAGAGTGTAAAACTTTTGTTATGTTGGTATCGTTGTAGTATTTTGTCAGCAAATTTATCAATACATCTAAACCTTATTATTATGCCGCCATATCGTACCAAGCCTTCATAATACAACACACAAGTGAATCAATGGAATCATGAGTTTACTGAGTTTGTTCGTCATCATCATTGGTGGTTAAGTTTGGGAGTTGGTTTATGGTGCTGTTATTTTTAAGTATGTCACATCGGCGGTATCTTAGGTAAGGGCTGATTAAAAGGAACTAAATATGTACATTTACAACA
>Ga0214477_101059_pt1 | contig 15465 bp, 8 predicted proteins | sample M1_20Mar14CPVII9_FD_165058 | JGI IMG/M metagenome (GOLD analysis project Ga0214477, IMG submission 165058) | Marine eukaryotic communities from Monterey Bay, California, United States - M1_20Mar14CPVII9sort6BwellC16 | ecosystem: Environmental > Aquatic > Marine > Unclassified | place: USA...
TGCTAGGCTGCCAAGTAATCTTGCTTGACGTAGTAAAGGACACTGTCAATTGGGCTGATGTTTAATCTTATTCATCGCAATCCAGTATAAATACTTTAATTACACAGAAAGTCAGTTTCTGTGAGACTCAGATTGGGTCAGATTTTCGAAATCGAGCCGGCTGTCGGACAATGTAATGTTGTAGGTTCTTTAAATGTGTTTTGAGTGTTTATCATCTTGTTATGTATTCAAACAATGTTGAATGTGTATTCTATGTGATTGTGCACCACTACTACACCTCCATTCATCTGATACAAGCAGAATATTGGTGTTTTTTTGTTGTTTTCTGTTTATTCATGATGTATTTGGACTATATTAGTCATGTTGGTTGTTATAAATAGATAATTGATGTAAAGGAGATCACATCTGTCTATTAAGTCATCTCCTAGATCCCAATATTGATGGCACTACAGTGGATTTAGTGCCAAAAACTAATGTGGTGTGAAGTTTGGGGTGGCATGAAAATTTATCTTTCTTATTAGTCAGATAGAGCCTTATCTGTCTTTGCGACACCATACATAATAGAAATAGATGATTGAGGGGATGGATAGTACCATATTGATGGCGGATGGGAATTTAATAGAGCAAACATTGATTTTGATTAATGAAGTGTAAGAAGTAAAGTCTCTAGTATATATATTGTTCGCGGCAGCTGCAGGCTTCTTGTCATCTATCTGATACCCCATCTAACAACAACTAACATATCATCCTAGAGATTATCTAGAGATATAATATGCCACCAGTTGTAGTACCACCTCGTGATAGTAATAATGCAGGTCCACCACAGCCGAATCCAGTGCTAACAGCATATGAATCCTATTGTCGGGATACACCATTAGTCACAAGATATGTTCTCAATGTAACAGTATTATCCTTCTTGGCAGGCTTCTTATTCAGCCCTGCATATTTATTAGCCAATATTCCCATATTTACAATCTTCAAATTCCAATTATATCGTATCATAACGTCACCACTAATATGTACTGATGTGCTGTCACTGTTCTTTACTTTCATGGGATTTATGAATCATGGTGTTAAACTCGAAGTAAGTAGTTTCAATGTTGTTTGTTGTGTAAATAATATTGGTACAAATCTCGACTATAGTATGCTCATATCTTAATCTTCATTCTTTTCTCAAACTTTCTACTCTAGCAATCAATGGGGTCAACATTCTTTGGAGTACTATTCTTTACATTGACAATTGTTACAAATATATTATTCTTAATTATATCTATATTACTGTGGGGATTGACCAATAATGAAGGATATCTAGCTTCGGCGTCAATGGGGATTTGGACAGTACTACTGTGAGTTTGGGGGGTTTAAGGTATTGCATTATCATTTTGTTGTTGGCATAACATATCTGACATTCTTGTTTCTCTTGCAACACCCCTCACCAATCAACTCCACTTAGTGGCATTATAGCAGTTGAATGTGCTAGTGCACCACCGGACACGAAACGAAAACTCTTCTTCTTCGATGTACCAACAATCTATTATCCATTAGTTTTATTGGCTCTATTTAGTATGTTTGCAGGTGTTAAGTTGGCATACTGTTTGGGTGTTGCAGTAGGATATGCATATGGGTATGGTAAACTGGATCGATTCAAGGTTAGACCTGAGACGGTAAGAAAATGGGAAAATCGTGAAGGCGGTGGTTGTCTTAGTGGCTTTGTACAAAGAGCTGGATTTATTGGATTGGATTCTTCTTCTGGACCTAACGCATGGCTTATTAGTAGTGGGGGTAATGATACCAATAGTGGTGGAGGACCAGGAGCAGTTAGAACACCAACTGATCCTGCTGTACTTTCGGCACCCTCTTTCCCCTCATCTGGAGGACGATCACTTGGGGGTAGCTCAAGTGGTGGGGGGGTGTTTTCAAGAGGAAGTAAGGCAGCTCCAAAGACACACGAAGAGAGGGCTGCTTTGCTGGAAAGAGCTGCAGAAAGACGTAGACAACAAGACGCAGAGCCTGGCGTTTAAATCAAACCACTGCTCATATTATGTTAAATTGTATATTGTATAAAAAGTTCCAGTAACTAATTTCTACATCTATTAATCCTTATTATTGCTTGCTGGTTAACACCCTATGAATAATCACACACTCTTTTTAAAAGCCACTCGATTTGCGATAAACTGACTCCTCGACCTCCTTCACTTGTTTATCACCGTCATAATGTTCGAAGACGCGGCCCTCTTTCATATCCATAGATTCGCGAACCTTCTGTTCAAGATCATGCTCATCAATGACTGCTTGATATTGCAAATTATTCTTAACACCCCATTCTTCTAGCATTTTCAATTTAGGAAACAATATCCCTATTGTATGGAACAACGGTTTGACCATGAAATTGAAAAAGCCAATCTGAAGCTTTGATATCTTGTACTTCGAATCTAACCCGTCCATAAATTCGGTTACTGGCAATTGCAATTGTTTCTCCTTTTCTGCCTGTCTTGTGAACTCAGTAACAACACGAATAGCCCAGTCGGCTGCAACATCAAACGAGGATTGAACAGGATTAGATATATCTGCAGAGTGAAGGATGAGTCTCCCAATAAATTGTCGGTGTTTGGGATTACTTCGATCAAAGTAAGATGCTTCCGAAGAGTCTGATTCCCCTGTGGTAGATGAACTCTGCTGCTGATAATTCTGTGCCCCCTTCTCCACAAATTCCAAAGCACCCTTTACAATACCTCCATGTCTTGCTGGATCGGTGGCCAAGACACTCTCCCCAACATAGTGGGCAATATATTCCTTCTCCTTTTCTTTAAATGGCTTTAGACAGTCGAGTTCAGGATTCTTCTGGCACATACTCAACCCCATATTAATAGAGTGTCTTTCCAATACTGCATCATTATCGTATAACTTGGCAAGCGATGTACTTCTCTTAACTTCAAAATCACTATTTGTCCCTGGATGGTCTAAATCATGTATCAATGCTCCAAAGATGATACAGAATAAATCAATAGGATTAAGGTATTCATCTGCACCTCCAAGAGTGAGAAATAGGAAGGAAGTGTGTACACATGACATGGCATGATACCAATTATGATATTCACATAGTATAATATCAGACTTGGAATTGTCCTTCTCCTCTTCCTCTTTCTCAATCTCCTTCTCCTCATCAACCTCTTCATCCTTCTGTTCAATATCAACCTTTTGATAATAACAATCCTTATGATGCAAATTCATTACCTCATTGGCATACCTTGCCAATGTATCCCGGTCTAAATTGAATGTCTCCAACAAATTGTAATACTCGAGTAGTTTAATAAATACTTGAATTAATACTGTATCCTCAAATTGCAATACATCAAATTTCCAATCTCGAATCTCATCTATCGTGGGTACATCATTTCGTAAATCTAATTGACGTAACCATCCATAATCTTCTAATTTTCCTGAACTGCGCCGTACTGCTGTTCTCTGTGTAGTATTATTGGAGAAGGCCGCTGCTTCATTAAGAGGGGGAGTTGTTGACTCCCTCTTTCTCATTTCACTTGGATGACAATTCTCTGTTAATACCACATTATAGCCATGCCAAACTGTATATATTGGTTTATTTTTGTCCTCGTCGGCCTCATCATTATCTTTATTTGCATCACTCATACTTCTAGTATTATATAATACGGCAAGCCTCGAAGTTGATGACTGATGAGTTTATTCACTCAAAGAGAAGGCCTATGTGCCTTTGATGCTAGTACGCGATTTTTCTCTAACAAATTGCACCCCGTTACTAATATCCAGTAAATATGATATACGTATTCAGTTACCCCTTCGCGACATAAGATAAGCTCAGTCAGCTAGCAGCACACGCTACCTCGCCGTGCTAGAGTTAGTAGTGAAGCAGAGTATGTAAATTGCTACAATGGCACTATGACTCGGTATCTTTTCTGCGGCGAAGAAGTTAATTATCAATTATCCCATTGCTGCCATAAGTAGGTACCTCTAGGTATGGTATGTACTTGGTTTGTAATAAAGGTAATAAGTACACACTGATGTTCGGCAAACACTCACATAAATATTATGCATCATCATTATTAAAGATATACGTTGAATACATGTTTATGCATATGTAGTTCCTAGAAATAATGAGAGTAGTAGAGATTGTGTTGTTGGAGGGGGGTTGTAGAGGTGTGTTCGACTTTACATACCATACCTGGAGACACGATGATACATCTGATATAATAACACATAGCTAGTTACTATCATGTTAGTGTATTGCTAGGAAGATACAACATATGTGCAAACAATTTTGAAGGATTCAGAGATGATTGTGAAAGTGCACCACATCAACTATTTCAAAAGAGCCGGTACTGATACAATACTCAACTCAATGGTCGTTATTTGTTATAGTATATTTAGCATGATCAACGGGGTGAGTCGAGAGTTTAGTCGAGATATTATTTTCAGTTTTCTTTTTTGTTCAAAAAAAAAAGAGGATGTGTATTTCCCTTCATCTTTACGTACGATGATTTGGTGGATGAGTCTCAGTAAAAGAAGATGAATGAATTACCTAAATAAGTTGGGCTTTAAGCCCTCGACAAATGGTTTGTGATATTCATTGTTGCCAATTAGAGGGGGGAGCTCATTGAGCTCCAACTAATCATCAAATAATGAGAAAAGTCCAATCAGAACTTTCATCAGAGAGAGAAGAAAATGATAATAATAAGAACAACACCACAAAGAATAATAACAAAGTTGCTGATCGAATTGCAAAGCGTTTCTTACCAGATTCGTATATTCGTTTAGCATGGGATGGTTTCATCTTCATGGTAATTTGGTACAACTCAGTAATAACGCCAATACGAATATTTATCATGTCGGGGGGTACAACACCGCAGGCACTTATATCTTTGGATGTATTGTTTGACTTTATATTCGTGGCGGATACGATTCTACGTTTCTATCGGCCATATGTAGATGAGAATACGGGTGAAATAGTAATGGATCCACAGTTGATTCGTGCAAAGTATCGTGGATCGTTAACATTTATTATTAATGCCGTGGCTTGTATTCCCATCATCAAACTACCAATATCTCCATTGTTGAATGCCGATCAACAAATCATTATCAATACATACTTCAATGTACTTCGTATGATTCGTGTGCTACATTTACCCGATCAGTTTCAGGAGTTGAAAAAGTTCCAAGAACGCAAAGGACCAGTAAACGAACCAGTGTTTCGAATGTATATCATTCTATTCTTCATGCTGCTCTTCATGTGTGAGTGTGGATGTTTATACTTTGGTCTGTCAACATTACTAGTAGTAGATGATATCTGTCCACCACCCGAGGACTTTGTAGAGGATATTCTTGGAGAAGAAATGTGGGTTGCTGACGACCCGGTTATCACAGATGTCATGGATACACGAGTTTGTAAGCCCGATCCAGATATTGATTGTAATGATTGTCCACAGACTATATTCTTCACAAGGTCGATTTACTTTTTAATGCAAACCATCTTTACCATTGGTTATGGCGATGAGGTAGTACCATCGAAATCATCTGTAGTTGAAATGACACTTGCCTGTGCTTTCATGATATTTGGAGTCTTTGCCTACGCAATGACAATTGCCAATATGACGTCAGTACTAGCCAATCTGGATGTAGTGAATATGCAGTTTAGACATGAGATGGACACGCTTTCTCGATGGTTGACACTTCGATCAGTTCCAACACAGTTGAAGCAACGTCTAACGACTTACTTTAGTTATCTAAGCAGATCACAACATGGAATGCTTGATGAAGTTCTCCTTGGTGAATTGCCACCTCGATTGTCAGTTGAATTGGCCGAGCTTCACATTGATTTACTAACAAAAGTACCCTTTTTTCGAAAAGAAAGGCGGAGTGATGTATTTCTATCAATGATTGCCACTGCATTGAAACGACGGATATTCACACCCGGTTCATTCATATTATATCAGAGTGAGATGCAACGTGAATTAATCATAATCACTAGTGGTAAAGCTGATATTCGTGTGAATGGTGTGCCAGATGCTGTTGGGACTTTGTTACCCGGAGATTTTATTGGTGATTATCAACTCCTCTTTGGTAGTACTAATCAAGTGGGTGTTCAGACCGCTGAGTTTACAGAGACGTTAGTTCTTACATTTGATGCCTTTAAGCAAGTTATGGATCATTCGCATAATGCACACTTCTCCTTCTCATCACTTGGGTATACATTCCGTCAAAGTGATGATGAAGGATGTGCTGAGACTATAGCGGCCACAAAGGAAACAATCAACAAGTTTCAAAGCACCGCAACGACAGTACTGGCCGGGAAAGGTCGAAACAAGTTGAAAAACATGATGGAAGAGAATAACATTGTATCCAAAGAGTTTAGAATTCTACCAAACTCCAAGTTACATTTATGTTGGGATTTTATAGCCATTGCCGCAATCTTGTATTATGCAATCAATTCACCAGTTCGGATTGCAACTTACATTCGGTCAAATGCACTATCAACATCATATGATTATTATTTCATCATTGATTACTGTATCGACGTGCTATTTATTGTGGACATGATCCTTCGATCAACCATCTACTCCTATACAACCCATAAAGATGGAAAGACTGTCATCATATCAGATTCAACAGCAATTAGGCATAAATACCTATCATCTAAACAGTTCAAGGTTGACTTGTTTGCAGTTGTGCCCTTTGATGTGATATCCGCTGGAACAGGAAGCTTGCATTCAATCTACAGACTCACAAAGTTGATTCGAGTTGTCCAAATTCCACAAGTTATATCCAATCTTCAAAAACATCTAGATGGATGTTTAGGTATAAAGATGAATGAAACTCAAAGATCAGTCCTCCTCATGATTTTGTATAGTTTACTTCTCATTGTGTGGAGTAGCGCTGGATGGAATGCTCTAAGATCGGATGAGAATGCAATTGTATCCGTTTATTGGGCTTTAACAACACTGTCAACTGTTGGCTATGGCGACTTGACACCGCTCGACTTTCCTGAAACATGCTATGCATTAGTTGTGGGTGCTGTTGGGGCAGTGTTCACTGCAGCAGTTGTTGCCAATGTAACTAGTTTCTTCCATGATGCCGAGCTATCCGAGAACAACTACGAACACAAACTCAATTGTATCAAACGGTTCATGGATCGTCATAAAGTTTCCAACGAGACCTCTCAAAGGGTTATTGAATACTTTGATTACGTCGAGGAGGAACAGGATGGCTTGAGCGAGGCCGTGCTACTACGGGAATCTATACCCGATCACATCTCAGCAAACTTGTTAGTCCACATTACACAGCCAATGGTTGGGAGTTGTGACTTCTTTGCTGAATGTGAATCAGGATTTATCCGTAAGATTATGGTATCAATGGAACAAGTCTTCTTTGGTGCACACTATACGGTGTTGACCGCTGACATACCGTCGGATAGAATGTACTTTATCAAGAAGGGACGTGTCGAATTGATGATGGAAAGTAAGTCCACTAAAAGCCTCAAGGTTATCCGCAAGCTTGATGCAAATGATTGCTTTGCCGAAGGATGTTTAGTTGAGAATTGGAGTAAGAATCCCTTCATTGCTAAAACTGCCACCGAGTGCGAGATGTGGACACTGAAACGATCAATATTCCGTAATCTTATTCGTGACTTTCCACGGTCTCGATCCATGTTGAAAGTGATTGTAAAGAATGATGAGGTACGACGGCGTTTGTCGGTACACAACGCTGCCAAGGCTGCCGAGATTGCCAAGCGTCATTCAGCTCGATATCTCCACCCACATAGCTACTTTATGCAAGGGTGGTTTACTTTGATATTGACGTTGACACTTTATAGTATGATTGTATTACCCTTTCGAGTAGCTTTTCTTGAAAATCACGACATATTATTGGCTTGGGTAGTCTTTGATTACTTTGGTGACTTGGTCTTCTTTGCAGACTTTATCTTTCGGGCAGCATTGTTGGCATTTTATGATGAGAATAATAACTTGATGGTAGGACGTAAAGAGATTTGGAATAGATATGTCAAGTCTGGCAAAGTCAAGTGGCATGTCTTGTGTGCAATGCCTGTGGAAGTGTTGGTGTTAGTCGTACCAACATTGTGCCCATTTTGGAAGCTTCAGACGTGGTCACTCTTTCGATTGAACAAGCTCCTCCGAGTGATTGAAATGCCAGCACTTATTAAGCATGTTGAATCAAGCTTGGCCAAAATTGGTATCAAGGTACCGAAGAATCCACTCAAGGTCGCGAAGTTATTGTTGATCATCTTGCTCTTGGCACATTTAAACTCGTGTGTATTCTTTGCAATTGCAAACTACAACCAACATGCGAATAGTGGTAACATTGACGAGCAACACAATTGGGCAAACAATGAAGGACTGCTTGGTCATTCTCCAACATGTCCAGGCCTGGCCGTGCCATTGACAATTGTTAGTCAACAATACACTGCAGGTTTGTATTGGGCAATGGCAACTATTAGCACTGTTGGATATGGTGATATCACAGGCGACTTGAGTTCCATGCAAGAGATTTTATATTCCACACTCATTCTTCTTGTTGGTATGATGGTGTACACGTTGGTGATTGCCTCGTTAGAAGATATTGTAGCACAGCTCGACGTCACGTCAAGTCTATACAAGATAAAGACTGACAAAGCCAACACTTATGCACAAATACAATGTCTTCCAGAATCACTAAAAGCCAAGATTGGTACCTACTACGAACAATTATGGCGTAGTCACTTGGGTGTCAAGGGAGATAAACTCATGGATTACATACCATCTTGTCTAAAGTCCGATTTAATTACAAGCATGACAAGTCCATATCTTCAAAAGACATTCTTTATCAAGGATTGTACACCTGACGTTGTTCAACAAGTGTTGCATAGTCTTGAGTTGGAAATATATTTGCCTGGAGATTGTTTGTTTCGAGATGGAGAAAAGTGTGACACGCTATACTTTGTCTACAGTGGAGCCATCGACTTATACACGGCCCAAAGTGTTAAATTCAAGACTGTATCTCATTGCTCATTAGGAGAAAGCTCATTCTTCATGTTTGAGCCACACATTTGTACTGCCAAAGCGGTTGATACATGTGAAATATTTCAACTTGGTATGGATACATTCATGCACATACTTGAAGATAATGACCTCTCCATCACGTTTAAGGAGCACTTATCAATACATCATCCAAAACTACTAGAGGCAAAGGCGGCGATTGAAAAGACTATTCAAAACTTGAGTAGTTCCAAGATGGTCAAGTTTCTAGACGCCGATGATGGTTTGGTCAAGGTCTCAAAGGGAGTGATTCTTCCCGATAACAAAATGAGAGTGGCATGGGATACGATTGCCTTCTTTGCTCTCCTCTACTTGCTCATGTCAATACCACTTGAGATTTCATTTGCATCAACAGAAGACAGGATTAATCTTGGTAGTTTTATTGTAGACTTGATTGTCGATTGTTTCTTCATGGCTGATATATATTGCAGATTACGCAAGTTTGCCATTGTCAAGGATGGTATATTGGTTTCATTCCCAAAAGATTTTGGACAGATATATCGCAACGACGAATTTAGTTTAGATAGTATGACTGCATTTCCAGCATCACTCATCTCCTACATTGCGGGATCACCGGGTCGTTTATACGGCATCTTACGATTGGTTCAGTTCCTCCGAGTTGTACGATTTGGTAAATATCTCTTGGACTTGGTGGAAGTGATTAATGCACGAACACGATTTGTCGTTACTACGGCTACATTGCGTGTATGTCAAATCTTTATCATTATTCTATTCCTTTGTCACTGGTTTAGTTGTGTCTTCCACTTTATGGGGAATCAAGAAGAAACATATGATACATGGATTGTTGCCGATGGTGGTGGTTTGTTGCAAGATGATGGAGGAATGGGAAGACGATACTTGAGATCCTTCTATTGGAGTTTGTACACAATCACTACAATCGGGTATGGCTCAGTCCCCATCATATCAATCCAGGAGAGAGTATTGGCCATGGTTGCAATGGCCGTAGGGGCAGTGATTTGTGATGCTGGCTTAACCGCAGTACTTGCATCAATTGTGGCAAACAAAGATCGTCAAGCCGGGAAGAATAATCGTCGAATCCAGTGTAGCAAACTCTTCATGACTACACATGGCGTGGATGAGAATCTTCAAACTCGTATTCTTGAATACTATTCATTTGTCGACAATGAACTTAAAAACATTGCCGAGAATGAGATTATTAATGATCTTTCAACATCCTTGAAGAATCAGATCCTTTCACATTTCTGTCATGATCCAATACGCGATTGTCCATACTTTGATGAGTATTCCAATGGTGCAATATTCAGTCTCATCAAGATGTTAAAGCCATACATTGCCGTTCCCGGAGAGCACTTATCTGAGATTGGCAAGGAGTGTCATTCTCTCTTTGTGTTTCAAAAAGGCTCACTTCGAAGCAAGGATGCAACCGGCATGATTGCTAATGTTGCAGAGGGAGCAATTATTGGACATTTGGCTACCTTGGCATCCTCAAAGAAGGAAGGCTTGCCCACACACACACTTCAACTCGAGTTAATCTCGGCAAGCCTGACAAAGTCCAAGAATGGTAATCCATATGTGATTGTCGAGAATGGAAGGTCTCGAGCTAGAAGTCTCATCAAGAATTCTAGGAATTGGCTTGAAAAGATTGATATGAAAGTCAAGGTGGGCAACGGCAAGAAACACAAGACTGAGATTATCGTCAAGGAATGGCGGAAACGACAAAGCCATGCCACAATTGGAACTGGTGATATATTCGTCTCTGAATCATCAAGGAAGGATGTCGAAACTTGTTCAATCTTTGATGAGAGGGGTAAGAATGCAGGATCAATCCAACTACGGACAACACTCACTCCACTGTCAGAGGCAGATCAACTCTCAAGTCATGAATTGACAACTACTGCATCAAGCTTTTCACATTTGTATCAGTTAGATGTTTCGGACGAACAATCACTCTCCAAGTATTATTCCAAGTCAAGGTTAGATGTCAATTTAATAACTGATAGGATACCCTGCCCGCCTCCGTCAGTTGGTGGTGGAATTGATGACGAAGCGGCGGTGGATTCCTCTGGTATTGAATGGGATAATCCCTTATTATCGTTTGGTAATTCGAAGCGAATTAATGGGCAGCGCGCGAGTGTTTTCTTTACAGAATGGGCCGATAACAAAGTATTACAGGAGGGTATTACTTAGATGAGAGAAAATCTGGAAGTATGATCTCTAGTGTCTGCTGCTCAAGTCTGTTGCAATGGATGATGCGACCTAATCGATCTGTGTATTGCCCTACTACATACAAATACTTACCATTGTGTCATAGTACCAACTTAATCGACTTAGATCCTTTTTTCTACTCTATCTCGGCCACTTATAATGATATAACAAATAGTCACCTCAGCATAGTTTTAGGATATTTTCTCTTTCGCCGGCTCGGGCTATCCCAACTAGAGTTTTCAAATTCAATTAAAGCATGAAAACACACGTTCAATGCTCACTGTTAGATGTAAATGCAAGAACGAAGGCAAGCTACTAATTAAGTTCACCTACTACACTTATAAATCATGTTCAATAATATACTATGGCAGGTCTAGATAATAGCGGTAGTAATACCGGTCAATCGAGGTTACTCTCGACAACAGCGGCGGCATCAATCTTTCTGTCTACAACACTATTATTATGCATGGTCTTTATGTCCCAAGATGCATCATCTTCTTCTGATGGAGCAAATAATATCATATCCATTCTGTCTCAAGATCAAAACAACAATGATACTACTACCAACAACTCAACAGGAACTGCAATAATAAATAATCATCCTTCTGATCATGATAGTCTTATACCATTGCAAATAAGTGATTTTGTAGGGTTCGTATGTGCAGCATTAGGATTGATAATTGCTGCAGGTGGAGGAATAGGTGGAGGTGGTATACTTGTACCCATATACATTCTCATCTTGGGATTCTTGCCCAAGCATGCAATACCATTGAGTAATGTTACTGTATTCGGAGGAGCAATTGCAAACACTTTACGGAATAGTAGGAAGAGACATCCTACAGCTGATAGACCATTAATAGATTGGGATCTTATTGTGGTTATGGAACCCCCGACATTGGCAGGGGCATTAATAGGAGCCAATCTTAACAAAATGTTACCAGAGACTGCAGTAGCAATATTGTTAGTATTACTATTATCCTTTACATCCTACAATACATTAAAGAAGGCACGAAAGATGTATAATAAGGAGACTGAAGAGATTAAACGAGAAAATGTGGGCATGAGAAGCATTGATGTTGAATCAACCACGATGATTGCAGATAGCAAATTTACAGAGAGCTCACACGAATATCTGTTATTAAATGATACTCATGATGGTATATCCTCAAGCAGTGACGATGAAGCAGCTGACCTATTAGATAACTATGACTTGGACAGGGGTGTTTCATTGCATAACATTGAGAACATCAATCATCAACCAACATATCGACATGCATTTAGTGATATGAGTAGTGTACTACTTGATGAGGATAATGAACTGGCCGAAGAGGATGACAATGATAGTAGAGATTTGCCTGAATTTGGCAATGTAGTATCAATAGATAATATCCTAGAGGAAGAACGACATCCCAAGCGACGAAATGTGATGCTTATTGTTGGAATGTTTGGTATCGTTTTACTTATCAACATACTCAAGGGGGGTAAGTAACTTTTGTCGTGGTCTTGATGTGAATGTATATCTTGGATATTATACTTATACACTCATCTTCTTCTAACTATACTCTCGCTACTTATCCATTTAGGCGGAGGATTCCCTTCACCATTGGGAATAGAATGCGGTTCTGCATGGTTTTGGTTTGCTCAAGCACTGTTACTGGTTTGGATCTTGTTCATATCAATACTTGGCCGAAAATTCCTACTAAATGATACCGCCAAGAAGGCCGAGGCAGGCTACGTCTACTTAGATGATGACCTAAAATGGACTAAGAAGTCAACTATAATATACCCTCTCATCAGCACGTTGGCAGGATTTGCCGCTGGTATGTTTGGTATCGGAGGAGGCATCATTAAAGGACCTCTCATGTTAGGTATGTAGAAGTTAATTATGTGCAATGGTCACAGACCGACCCTTGATTCGGGCATTGGGTTCCTATTGTGAAACCAAGATATAACTTTATACTCACGCGGTTGTGGAATGAGTTGTAATGTAAATATGCTATGATTTTGCACTATTACTAACAAATACTAATCCTCCTATCTCCCTCTCTTCTTGGATATGCTTGTGACCTTTGTGTGAAATTAACTTCTGATTCCCTTAGCAATGGGAATACACCCCGCTGTGGCCTCTGCAACATCGGCCTGTATGATCTTGTTCACAAGCTTTACTGCCACGACAACCTTTTCAGTATATGGATTGATGGTTCCAGATTATGCAGCTGTTGGACTTGTGTTGGGCTTTTGTGCCACATTCATTGGTCAGACTATCATGTCTCGATTGCTTGCAAAATCCAAGCGAAACTCGTACATTGCATTCTCAATAGGATTCGTTGTTTTGCTGTCGGCATGTCTAATGGCATTAGAGTCAGTCCTTCATCTAGTATCAAGTGAAGAGAATGATGAGTTTGGCGGTATATGCGATAGCCACCTTAATGGTCATCATACATAAAGATGGAGCAAGGTCATGATAACTTGCAACTTGTACAAAATATGTATATAATCGTATGTTAAATTAAGTTTAAGTTTGTACTGATATCATCCTCTTACATGAAGCTGACTAGGAAAACACAAATTAGACTACTAAATGGAAGTTATGTAATATTGATCATCCTCTTCATAAGCTGAGAGAAACTGAGTTTGGACATGCAGCACATGATCATTAATTGAGAATAAATATGGCGATCATTTGGCGATAATAAAGACCACAAGACCACCACCAATCCAATAGATTTCTGTCATTATTTATTATATTGAACATGAACACTATTGATTAATACACGCCGACTACTATATTTGAGTGTTATTTAACTCTCTGAACACCGGGTAAACTGCACCTGCCCGAGCAGAGGGTTTATTGTGCCGAACGCAAAGGATACCAATAGTAAGATACCTCAATTTATGGAGGAGTTAGTACGATATCGTATGTAAAGTTAGTGGAGTTGTGAGGTGAGATTTTATGAAGATGATGTTTGTTATACTTGTTGACCATGCTGCAAATCATTAATTACCAATACTATTGATCCGTGTAGTTTAGTATTAGATTAGAACGCAACGGCTGACATGGCTTCTCATATACTCAAGAATTACTACAAACCAGCAATAGCTTTTGCAGCATCTACTTCGTTCAATGAAACTGCTCAATGTGAGAGATCTAAACAAAAGAAAGGTTTATTATTCCTTGGCACTGGTTCATCCACTGGCTGTCCTAAGCCTAATTGTGCTCTTCTTTTCAATCAAAACATAAATTCAATACCTCCAACAATAAAATATGGTGAATATATCGAAAAGAATTCAATACCTCCTACTACATTTGATGGCGAATATACCCAAAAGATGCATAAGATGTGTAGAGTTAGTAGTTTGGCAACCAAAGGACTTTATTATCAGAGGGAATCCTTGTCTCATGATTGTTCATGATAATAATGACTCTTTAGACGATGGCAGTGATAGTGATAATGCTGGGGTTGAGAAGAATAGGTACCAAAACGTAGTGATCGACGTAGGCAAGACTTTCACAGAGAATGCACTTAGATGGATGCCGCTATATGGGCTCACCTCCATTGATGCAGTGGTATTAACCCATGAGCACATGGATGCTATAGGTGGCTTAGATGATTTGAGGGGATTTCAAGGAATGCCAGTAAGAAACAAAATCTCTGGACTACCTGAGCAAATACCACTATCAGTATATCTTAGTCAAACTTGTCTCAAGGAACTTAAGAAACAATTCTTTTATCTATTTCCGAAAGATACATCATCGGCGCCGGGAGAGATGAAGTCGAAAGATGGTACAACTGTTCGAAGATTTGTCTCAAAACTAGATTTTAGTGTGGTAAACTACTTCAAACCCTTTGTTGCAGCAGGTTTGAGAATGGTACCATTGCCGGTAATGCACGGTGAAGATTTGATATGCAATGGATACGCATTCTCCTTAGACGGAAGCAATGGCAAGAAGACAAATGTAGTTTAGTAAGTATCTTTATTTATTTATACATCACATGTGCACTCTCCACAAGCCCAGCTAACACTCTATCTTCATTCACACAGTTATCAGACATAAGCCGAATGCCAGAGGAAACAGAGACCTACATACTTGAACAGTTGCCAGCAACTGATATACTCGTGGTTGATGCATTGACTCTCGATAGGGATGCCCCTACTCACTTTAATCTCTTCAGTCTCCTTATTATACATCTTTCGTGCCTTCTTTAATGTATTG
>Ga0214477_101060_pt1 | contig 15455 bp, 9 predicted proteins | sample M1_20Mar14CPVII9_FD_165058 | JGI IMG/M metagenome (GOLD analysis project Ga0214477, IMG submission 165058) | Marine eukaryotic communities from Monterey Bay, California, United States - M1_20Mar14CPVII9sort6BwellC16 | ecosystem: Environmental > Aquatic > Marine > Unclassified | place: USA...
ACTCTGGTAACTGACAAGCTCCATATTGATTCCCAAGGAAAGATTTATAGTTCCTTTGCTCTCTCCTGTACCGCTGGCCAACAAAGGTATCGACTCAAATCGTTCTCCTATTTGCTGACCATCTGCATTGAGTAATGGTGCATATATACTTGATGAATCTGTTCCACTGTTGAGCAGAAACGTGACTTCTGACGGGGGAGCTTTGTCATCCGCTCCATCAACGATATCACCGTCAACAATATCTGTACCCACAACATAGAATGTCACATCTGCCACATAACCTTCAGTGTTGTTTGCAATTTCATTTTGAATAATACTGCCACCAGTAAACCTCGAGTAGGGCCCAGTACCCTGCACAATTGCATCATCCAAAAGTGTAAGAGTGCCATTACCAGAGGAGAAGACACGATTACAAACAGGACCAATACAATAACCCTGATTCATTCCAATAGGCAGTGACGAAGCTCCGAATTTACCCTTTGCATATACTTGATTTTGAAATAACTCTCCGATTTGTGGTCCAGTAGAATTGTCATCTGCAGAATAATCATTAATAGCTTGATAAAAGCCTCCTTCCGCAGTAATTCGAACAGTTGAAGGCTCATCGTCATCCTCCTTTGCAGAAGATGATGAAGAAGAAGGCTCCTCCACGAGAGTCATCTGAGCAACATAATTTGGATCAGGAGATTCAACCACCTCATCAATACTTCCACCGATATACTTTTTATAATTAACAGTTCCAGCAACAATTGCATCATTTAGTACATCAATCTGCGATCCATCATCCAATATTATTTTCCAATTTCTATTATACCCACCGTCTGGGAAAAGAAAGTCAAATCCCTGCGTGCTCCCTATAATATCACCAGTTACATTTTTGACTGGAGATTGAAATCCTTTAAGTATAAACATAATAGATAAGTAAGCATCACAGGTAAAATTTTCATTGCAAAAATAAGAGAGTTATGCATAAGATATGTCGATGACCATTTGTTCATAAGATATTTTCATATAATATAGATGTGTTTACTCACTTCCACCGATTGACTTCCCAGTACTTTGATCAATAATAGGATCATAGAATCCACCGGCAGATTCAACGCGGAAATCATATCCATATGTTGTAGAGACGATGCATAGGGGGAGGAGAAGAATAAATGACAACATAGTAGGATACCGTATCAAATGAGGACTAGTTTATCTCAACGCCGACGATCAGGATATCAATTAAGAGTATGACAATGGGTAGAGGAATGATTTGTTCTATGTTTGATGGTTAAGGAAGAGGAAGCGAGACGACATCAAACTCTAGTAGAACTTTTTTCACTCAACTCAAAGCTTTATTAAAAGGTCGGTACTTATAGTCATACATTAGTAAGGAACAGCCTTCAACCAACTCTCAAATTCATCACTCACTCAATTACCACAATACACGATATTGTAGGCACTGCTTATCATAAAAAAGAGGAGAAAGCAATATAAGAGTGTTATACCATGGTTCAATTCGGAAAGACGCTAAATGATGGTGAGTCGCGATACACTTATCAGTTTTTATTGCAATGAAATTATGTTTGTTTTAACCTTCTACTTATTTGCAATATTGATTATACACCAACTCATCTCTTGTATGTCTATTCATTCTATATGATATACCACAGTTGTTAAGAGTGACTGGAAATGTCACGCCGTAGCCTACATGGAACTAAAACGTGCTCTCTCTGAACAATCTGATACTACTAATACTAACCCTACAACAAACAGTTGTCAACCAGGCATAGGCATACATAAAAAATGTCAAATTAACAGATGTATAGGAACAATTAATAATAATGATGATGTCCACTCCGTACATACTGAAAGTTCCTACCAAATTTCGGATAAACAAAAGGCGAACTATTTTCGTATATATGAAGATTCCATTAAACGATTAACAAACTTTTATGAGAATAGAGTTACTTGGGCAAATGATGAAAAGTTACGATTAGTAAAGGCTGTGGAAAGACGAATTACTGATTGTGAAAAGAATTGTAATACTGAGGATGCTGCTGGTTGTAGTGGTAAAAGTAGCATCTTTAGAGATGCTGGAGATAAAAAGTCAGAGTCTTCATCCGCCAACAAAGAAGATACAACCGATTCAACATCCTTCTTAATACATCAAATAACAAACTTCTCACGAGACTTGGGATTGGTATTAGAATTCTTGGAATTAAATACCACTGCCTTTTCTAAAATTATGAAAAAGTATGATAAACGTACTGGATCTATATTGCGGGAGAGCAAGTTAAAAGAGCTAAAGAGTACACATCCGTATTTATATGATGGGGGTGAATTGAAGAAAATTAAGGTACAATGTACTGAATGGATTAAACAATTGCAGTTGATATTGCAGAAGGATGTTAGTATGGTGGTTAGTCATTTACGTGTACCATTAACATCATCCCCAAGTAGTAGAGTATCACCAAGAAATAGTCGAGCATCTTCACCATCCAAGTCGGATTCATCAAGTATTGTAAGACTTACTGAACAAAATTCATTTGAAAGTGGTGAGGATCTTGTGAATGTACTGCCCAAGTTACCATTTCCTGCTGGGAATAGTACCGAGGCGGGTGAGAATCCACAAGAGAGTAGTGAACAAATCAAGGGTGCCAAGGGCTCAGCCGCTGCTCGTGTCGGCAGTCCGACTGTACGATTTGCAGCTGATGAAAAGAAGACTGCTTCTCCACACCTTGTCAAACCAAGTTTACAAGCAGCACCCAGATCCATACACAAGACCAAAGAGGCACAAATACTTGAACAAATGATTGACCGTGTCAATGAAGAACTATGTTATCAAAAGGCCGACTCGCCATTCTTTGACACGCCATTGGCAAATGAGAAACAACCACCATCATTCATGAGTTCCGAGGTACAAATTGCCGCACTACTTGGTCAAGGAGAGTTTTGTAAGATATATGAAGTATCACAATTTAATGTCCCGGAAAGTTGTCATATCTGCTTCTTACATCGTGGATATAATGACCCGCAGCCCAAGAGTTTGAAGATGAAGAGTGGTGATAATAAGCAAGGTCAACCTGGACATCGCAAGATTCCCAGTTCCGTCATTATTGACACTTCGGATATATCCGATGAAGCAAAGAATGTGTGTATTCCCGTGCCTACTGGTGTTCCTATTAAACAAGCTACACAACAACAGCCCACCACTGAACGATGGACAACATTTAATGATGATGTATCCGACTATGAAGATCTCGAAGATGATCACGAAGATGACGGCTTTGAACATACCACACGAGGCTTCATGAAAGATCATTGTTTAAGGAATGGCGAGGCACGATATGCAATAAAGCGTATCAGGAGCTGCTTGGTTGGAGAGGAGGAGATTACTGATGCAGCGATTGATTTGGCAAGGGAGGCTGAGTTCTTGGCAGCATTAGTGCATCCCAACATTATCCGTATCAGGGGAACAATCAATATACCAGGTCATCCCAAGTATGCTATAATCTTGGATAGACTTTATGATACACTAGAGGTTCAAATGAGAAAATGGGCAGTGGAAGTGAAATCATATCAGGGCAAGCTCAAGGGATTAATTGGGAAGAATAAACGTGAATTGAAAAAGAAGTGGACAGATCGGTTGGTGAACGCATATGATTTGGCTCGTGCAATGGCATATATGCATAGTCGGGGGTAAGCTTTTGTGTGTTTGTGTTTTGTAGATGTGATATCTCCGAGTTGATTACTCATCTTTTTTTGTTCTCTTCCTTCATTATGGCACCCATTTTCAGGATCCTGCATCGTGACATCAAACCCCAAAATATTGGATTTGATATTCGTGGAGACATCAAAATTTTCGACCTCGGTCTAGCTAAGGAATTGAAACCTGTCGACAAGGAAGGCAAGGATCAATTCCACACGTCAGGCTTAGCAGGCACAAGACGCTACATGGCCCCGGAAGTAGCTCAAGTAATGCCTTATGGGCTTAGCAGTGATGTATACTCATATGCCATACTGCTTTGGGAAATGTTGGCTCTCAAGAATGCATTCGAAAAGTATTCAAGGGAAAAGCACTACAAGGATGTGATTGTAGAAGGCAAGAGACCAAAGCTTGTAAGGTCATGGCCATTTGCAACCAAAAATTTATTGGAAAGATGTTGGGATCCACATCCTTTGAAAAGACCGACCTTTCAAGCTATTTGTGAGTTGATCAAGTTTGCTTTGCCAAATACATTGGAGGATAGTGCAAGGTCCGAAGACTTGATGTTGAGGTCGTATAGGTCTACTACTCATCATCAACCGAGAAAGACTCCTGATGATGACTCAGATCATGATCCCGTAGAAAGTGAGATTCATTCGGATTCATTGTCACAAAGTATAAGGATCAAGCACAAGGATCATGTCCCCAAAGTGGCAGCCACCCCAAAAACTCCTATTGAAGAGTAAGAAAGGAGTAGTCATCTGTTGTTTTGTTTGTGTGTTGCTAAGTATGACCATGTCGAAAGTAGAGTAAAGTTTAGCCAATCAAGTCATTAATCATTCTCAAAGTATGATCGTGCACAACCCTATTCAGCTACTCTTGCAATAAACTATATTAGTAAAGTATCGACGCTTCCCCCAAACAAGATGATTAGGATACCTCAGTCCGATATAACTTTTCTGTGAGTTAGTAGGTAGAGTGAGATGAGACATGGCAACTAAAATGTAAAATGACCTCGTCTTCACACCCCTCTCCCAAGTTAATGCTATTGCCTCTATTGTTGGGGAATGGAATGGTAATTTGTTGTTGTAGAAGCTCGATAGACTGCAATTGTTGTGTAGTAGAAGTTTGCAAAGATAGTATAGCTGTTAGATAAGATGCTCCCCGAAAGAAGACGTCAATCATTGACTCGATTTGGTATTGCTGGAGTCATTATTGCGGTAGTTTCAATTATTAGTTATGTACATTTAGAGCATTTATTAACATCAACAAAAGAACTTATTCAATTGCAACACCGCGAGCTTACTAGTACTAGATTGCAACACCGTGCAGGAGATTATACTGCACTGATGAGGCATGAAAAAGGGCAATGGAAACACCAGTATAGAATATCATCTAATAATACATCATTGAAACACTTCATGGAGAATCAAACATTCAATACATCAGTATTACGTCAGTCATACCTTCCTTTAGAACTTGATTGGATGGTAGGAAAGAACTTACCGGAATCATACTGGCGGGAGAGAGAAGCAGAGAGAAGTGATGGATTGAACTATAAATCTTTCCTTGGGAATCAATATGGAGCTTGTCAGTTACCAGAGTTTGAGCCATCTATATCTACTTGGGTATCAAAGTATCAACAACAAAGTGATTCGACAAAGAAGCATATCCTAAGTCCCAGTCTTAGACTGATATTGCGGCTAGCCCAAACAAATCAAACCCTTTGCTTTGCAGGAGACAGTATAGACTTTCAGATCTATGATGCATTGATACACAACCTCCAAAGACAACGAATCTTGCAAAGTATGATAAATATATCAATGAATGATGAGCGATATGTAGTGCCGGTAAACTATACTAATGATACTGGATTCCCCGAGTACACAGGATGGATGACAATGTCGGAAATAAAAGAGAGATCTGTTTCTTTGTCATATATGAATGATGATACCTTGCAAACATATTCTACTACAATCAGATACTTTCAAATGTATGGTTGGAGTCCTTGGGTGACTCCATTCATGGAAGATTGCAATGTGCTGAGTCTCAATCTTGGATTGCATTATAATGCCCGTAGTAAAGACATGGAAGCAACTCATTATCATGAAAGTCAAACAGACTCGGGCCCAGGCCAAAGCTACTTGACGACTTTAAAGCAGGAATAACACATTTGGTTGATTTTATCTCCTCAAAGAAGAATAGGGTAGCAGTATGGAGGTCTACATTACCCCAGCACTTTGATACAGTTGATGGACACCACGAAAAAGACAATTATAACTGTTCTCTCAAGCATTTGAAGATACGACCAGGTTCAGGATCTAACATGCAAAACTATAACAACGCCACAAACAATGCATTCTCAACGTTTTGCAACAGAACTCAATCTAAGCAGCCATATGCAGAGATGTATGAACACGAGTGCACTGTGAATGTCACAAGTTCAAAGCATAGAACTGTGTACAATTTTTTGCTCAAGAACAATGTAACAAAACTTTTAGAACGGTATAAAACCAAACGCTCAGAGCTTATCAAGGGAACCATACTAAGATGGAACATTGCAGACTTATTCGATGTCCCACAATGGCATCATGGAGGCGGAGATTGTAGTCACTTCTGCTATGTTATGCCATTATATGAAGCAGCTTTCGAGCGGCTAGAGATGCTACTACCACATTGAATACATAACTACTCTAGGCAGACATGTTGTCAAACATTCAATACATTAATTATTCATCTTCTCTTCTTATTTCATACAATCATACGAGCCTCTAATTCTAGACAAAGACAGCAGCACCAACAATTGTGGCAACGAAGCTACTCAGCACAAACGGTAGACTAGCAGCTGAACTGGCCGATTCTTCAGTTTGGATAGCAGATTCATCTACCATAAGAGAGGCCAACAAGACAGATGACTGAACATCTCCTCCCTCATCGATAGCCTCAACTCCATCCTCACGGCAACAGACACACTCAAGCAAATTGTTCTTGCGTTCTTCCCAAGATGCGTCGGAGCCAAGACGAGTGCATTCAGAATCCAAAGGACACCCAGTCTCGTCTTGAAAGGCGGGGCAGCGCTTTTCTAGGATGGCTTGGACACGGCCACCACTCATAGAAGGTACTCCTAGGTCTTCAAGAGATGAGCCAGTGCAACATGAACAACTTAAGATCTTCTGACGGTACGCTTGACGCGCTTCCTTCATTGAAACCCAGTCCATACCCTCTTCGGTCATGAACTCCGACTTGTCTGGTCTCTCAATATCATCACAGCTTAGATCAACAGGACAATCGACTTCTCCCGAATCACATTTTTTATCTACAAGCTCTTGAGTCAACTTGCCCTTGCCGATATGACCACCTCCTCCCTTGCCGCCAAGACCTTCGGTAAGCTCCTCAAGAGATGCTTCATTGCAACAAACACATTGAAGAATCGTTTTACGAAACTCTTGCCTAGCTTCCTTGAGGGCACTCAAATCAGTATAATCATCACGGCTTGGCCTCTCGAGGTTATCACAGTCGAGGGATTCAGCACCCTCGCAAAGTCCATCCTCTTCACACTTGCCACCTTCTACAGCTTCCAAGAATGACATGCGACCTCCTCCTCGACCACCCATGCCCATATGGAGATCACGTCCAATAGCATTGACGGTGACAGTACTGCTGGATGATAGTGCCAAGGCAAGGGATAGAATAGAAATAGAAATCGGGCGGAAGATCTTCATGCTTGTTGATATTTAGATGGATTTGATTTGGTATTGATCAGCTTTTGAAAATTATGAGCTAATATATACCAGAGCATGATGTGTCGTGCACATGGAACAATCTTCGGACGTTCTGGATATTGGCTTGGCAATAGATGTGTTCAACTGAACCAACTTCCAAAATGTTCGAGAACATCGGTATCCTTCTTCTGGATTTGGTATCCTAAGGTATCCTAGAAAATATGAGAGCATTGCGGTATTTTGACGCGACGACGTGCGCTTTACCTGCTCTACTCTTCTCACACCAATATAACCTCACTCTTCTTCTAAACATACATTGTTTATTGTTTAGGAGAGTAAACTAATCACATTGATGTTCTCCTCCCTTCCTATTTCTTCTCAACACAGTCTATTTATCCCCAAAATCTTGATAGATGCGGTGTAAACCTCTCTCCTTAATCATCTCCAACCCTCTACAAAAGTAAGGTCTCTTCTCTGCTTCCATAATTTTAATGGCTTCATCAATTGTGACCAATTTGCGAAGACGACCGCCCTCAGGCCACTTTGCCTTGACGGACGAGACGTAAAGTGGGAATAGGAATAGACGAACATAGGAATAGTGAGCAGGGTCAAGCGATGACGATGCAACGGAAGCAGCACCAGGTGATGATGGTGGTTGCATTGCAGCAGCAGATGATGCCATGTTGTTGACATTACCACCAGCAACTTCGGACGACTCAGTCTTCTTGATTGATGTCTCCGTCTTGGCACGCTTGGAGAAAGGAGGACGTAACGCCGCGGCATCGGCCTCTCTCTTCAGAGACAGGGTCTTCCTACCATCAACAACTTTTCCCTTTCCTACTTTACCACCACCACTCATGCTCATTCTACGCTTCTTTGCCTTCCTCGTTTCATAATCAATTGGTTCCAGACAACCACCCAAACTTCCCAATAATCCAGCCTCCTCAAATGTTTCACGTGCGGCGCACTCCTCCTTTGTCTCGTCTGTATCCCACCCGCCCTTGGGTATAATCCACTCACTCTTACGACTAGCGGAAACTAGAACAATACGACCATCACGGGTAATGGGGATACACCCTGCAACTTGCCGCACGAGCTCTTCCGTGGGAGAGTGAACTAACCAACGTTGAAGAGATCGGCCTTGACGAGACGAATTACCCTTGACAAGATTATCCGTAAATGAGGTTGAGAGTGATGCCGATGAAGAGGATGAAGGTACACCCTTGGAAAATGCAGATGGTGGATTCTTGGTGGAGGCTGGTTCTTGTTCCTTCTCAGGCACACTCCCAGAACTAAGACGATGCGCATCATCTTCATCTTCGGGAGGATTCGGACTCGTCCTAACAACCTTCAACGGAGGGTCTGTCTTCACCGCTACGGAAGCAACAGCTGCAATTTCATTCCCCATCGAACTACGACCGCAAATTGAGCCCGCAGAAGATGTAGTAATCACGGTGGAACTTGAAGAAACATGTTTATTCCCCTCCACCACAGCACCAACACCTGCTGCCGCCTCATGCCACTTTTCAATATTAAGTGGCATTTCATCCATGTTAGTATTGTTGGTATTAACACCATCACTATTACTAACTTTTCCATCCATCATATTATAATTATTCAATGCCTTATCGGCACAACTCTCCGCTTCACTAGACGTAAAGCAAACCCCATCGGAATTTAATTCATCAATACTCGATGCCTCCCTCTTCAATACCTGCGCGTTGCAAACGGGAACCTTGATGCGTCCATTTCCCGTAGGCGTAAGTCTTCCAGGTACAACAGGGGTGAGCATCTTTTGACCATGATACATATTCTTGATATTATTCGTCTTATTTGGTGTGGGTACTACTTGTGAAATGGCAGCACCCGATGATGTTGATTGAGATACTTTCGATGCATATATTGCCACCTTATCCTTCATGGGAGGGACAGGTGACTTCTTTTCATCATCCGAGGGTGGACCCACGGGCAGAAATGTCTTGTTGGAATATGGAACCATATTATTACTTGATTGGTATATCTATTCACTTCTTCTCTCTTGAGTTGACAAAAGGTTAGTACCCTCGTTCAAAAAAGATTTGATAGGCACTAAATGGCCAAATAGGAGCCTTGTATGGCTTGTTATTGAAGTAAATTCATTGCTAATCTTGCGCAAACAAACTTGTGTTATTCGATGAGCCTTCTTAAAGTGCTCTGGTTATCTTAGGGAGGGATTCTCTTGTGCCCTCTCTTAGTCCTCTTTATTGAGGAAGTCTTGTTATTTTGGTGTGTTCTGTAGATTTGCTAAATGCTACCAAAGGACTGGACTATTATAACCAATGTCCTTCGTAATATCAACCAGCATATTATTCTCTAAGCTCTGTGATATTATAGGGTGGAATATAATAATTAATGTTAGACAATATTTTGAGTAACTGAGAAGAACTCTTCTCCTCCCGGTCATAGATTGTCAATACCAACAACACTATTTCCATGCCACGCTGTTTTGAAACATGCACGTCTCCACTAATAAAGGCTGGTCTTAATTTCTAATGATGATGTGTCACCACACAAACTCATTTTCCACCCAAACAAGTAAAATGAAAAGGAACTTCCTAACTCACACCAAAGAAAGAAAGAGAACTCTTCAGATATTTAAACCCATCCATAAATGCAGAGTTCACGTCTCGATAAAGGCATCATCATCTCAAAGCACGTCCCCAATACAACCCAACTCTCTCAACTCAGGTAGACCGTCGATTTTTGAGCATTATCATTTCAAGGAAATGATACCCAACAAAAAACGACCAAATTTATACACATATAAATATACACCTCCTTACCTGATATAACACACAACAATTAAGTTCCTTTCAATGATTTGTGGTCGTCTTCCTCGCGCTATGGAGTCTCTGTTTTGTGGATATTGCATCGATTGAAAATGCATCATAACATTCACTGCGAATATAAAAGGATATTACCTACTAGAATAACGACATAGTATGGTATGATGCAATATGTGTGGTATGGATCCGTCGGCTGTTTGAAAGTACAATACAATGAGGTATATAGAAGTAGTATATTGCAAGTAATATTGGAGATCTACATATATTGGTTTATATTGACATTGTCCTTTCCCCCTTCAATAGAGGGTACAGGACAACCACCTTTCTCATTCTCATTGGTATCTCATACTGATACGCCCGACTGTACTTATCGTGTATACTGTTCATCAACTACTACTTTGTTTGCTGTCAGTCGCTGCTGCCTCCATTAGTGTACTATCTTCCTCTCGTAATGCCAACGATATATACTGTTGAGCTTTATCATCTCCGATATCTTCCCACATCTTCGTCTTATTAAGCTTAAGGAAACGACCACCATTATTTGCTCTCCAATCATTAACAATCTTCATTCGTAGTGTTTTCTTCTCGTTCTTGGGAATAACCTGGTAGATTAATCTATTCTCCTCAATAATTTGTTGATAGCGTTTGTTACCTGGATGATTATCTATCCACTTCTCACGTCCAAATAAACAGTCGTTGTTACCAGGTTGTGTGATACCATTGTGAGAAGGCTGAGATTCAGTAGCGGAGTTCTTCATTCTACTCACACTACCTCCAAGAGGAACGAGGAGAGATAGTCCTAATCCTTTGCCTCTAGCATTTGCCATTTTGCGTTGTAGTATATCATTCGATGAACTGGGTGGATGAGGTGTAGATGTAGCTTGAGGCTGTGCATTTTTTGTGTCTGATGTTGATACACGATTCCTCTCACTCCACCTGAGACCGATATTAGTAAGTCTCGCTTCTCGATCCTCTTTCAGATTCCGATCTCTCTTTGCCTTTCGCTGAGCTGACACCCAAGATCCAAGATTCTTTCTAGATGGCGTAGTGTACCTTGTTGGCACACAGCCGTCCCAGACCCAGGCTGCCTTCTCCTCAACATTCATGTCTTTTGTCTCCTCATTACGAGTATCCTCAATAAAGTGCAAAAGGCATTGAAACATATCATCCCACTTCTCCTCTTTCCCTTGCATTTCCAAGTTAAGACCCGTGCTGATGAGTCGAGCCTCTCGGTCATCTTTCATTGTTCCCTTCTTCTTTGCCTCTCGCTGAGTACGTACCCATAATCCTAGATTTATCCCCGATGGTGTAATATAATTGTATGGTATCTCACCAAACCATACCCAGGCTGCTTTTTGCTCATCATTCATGTGTTGAGTTTCCTCTTTACGAGCTTCTTCGATGTGCTGCAATAGGCATTGAAACATGCGTTCCCACTTTTGCTGTCTCACTTCCTCGTTCTTACCAGTTTGAGCGGTTACATTATTTGTATGAACATTCCACTTAAGTCCTGTACTTGCAAGTCTAGCCTCTCGATCCTCTATCAGTGTTCCTCTTCTCTTTGCTATTCGTTGAGTATTTATCCATGATCCGAGTAGTTTCCCTGAGGCTGTTTTGTAGTTTGTTGGCACATTACCACCCCAGACCCAAGCTGCCTTCTCTTTGTCATTCATATCTCTAGCTTCCTCCTCGCGAGATTCTTCAATGAAATTTAATAGGCATTGAAACATATCTTCCCAAAGTTGTTGTAAATGCTCCTTACCACCTTGCATTTCCAAGTTGAGACCTGTGCTGACAAGTCTTGCTTCTCGATCATCTTTCAATTCCCCCTTCTTCTTCGCCGCACGCTGACTTGATACCCATGGCCCGAGATTCTTCCCAGATGGTGTCTTGTACTTTGCTGGTACAAGGCCGTTCCATGCCCAAGCTGCCTTCTCCTCGTCATTCATGTCTTGGGTCTCTTCTTTACGAGTTTCTTCGACGAAATTTATTAGACATTCAAACATATCGTCCCACTGTTGTTTATTTGATGAGTTGGGTGGATGAGGTGCGGCTTCAGTTTGAGGCGGTTTATAGTGATTCAAACATAGTCCTTTCCCTTCAATAGCAGGATAAAGGCAGCCACCAGGATGATTACATTTCCCATTGGTATTTGCTGAGTTGGATGGATGAGCTGTAGCTTTAAGCTTTGCATTTGTTGTGTCTGGTACTGATAGAAATACACCACGTGGAATCATTTCCAAGTTGAGACCCGTGCTGAGAAGTCTAGCTTCTCGATCCTCTTTCAATTTCCCATTCCTCTTCGCCACACGCTGATTTGTCACCCATGATCCAAGCTTCTTGTATCTTCCTGGTACACAGCCATTCCAAACCCAAGCCGCCTTCTCCTCATCATTCATGTCTCTTGTCACCTCCTCACGAATTTCTTCGATGAAATTTAACAGACATTGAAACATATCGTCCCACTGTTGTTGTAAACGCTCAGCATGACTTTGACCCTTAAAACTAGGTGGCTCATCGTCATCATCATCACTACTTAGCTCAATAATATCATCTTCGTCATCAAGAGCAGCCATTGCACGTGCGGCTACTGAAGATAACTTCTTCTTCTTCTTCTTCTTCTTCAAGGGGGTTGTGCACTTCCTCAGACTGCTGATGAGTTGATGGTTGAGCAGCCTGTCCTCCAGGCTGTTGGGCTGCTTGTTGTATTCGCTTCGACAACTGTTCCAATCGTTGCTTCAGTGTAGAGACATCATTGTAGGCTTCGAATGATGGAGCCGATCGATAAAGCGACTCTTCTAATCGATGTGCAAGTTGCGGTAGCTTACTCAACCATTCTTTTGATGCGTCAGGCTTCCTCTGACGACAATGATTCATGCTATGGGTAACAGTGTTGGTAGTGAGAAAAGGTTTAATGTATAGGAAAGGCTTGATACTTCAATAATGTACACTTACATGTTGGTAATCATTCTCCTGCGCTCTTCCATATCATGATCACTCTGCCATCCACCATTCAATGAGGGTTTGGGATAAATATGCTGCCGTGCCGCTTGTTGCTGTGTATTTATAGTCGAGACATGTTGCATTCCCCGAGGATTCTTATTCTGTTTCATTTGCATCTGTGTCGTCTTCGTCCTAATGTCCGCCGCTAACGATTCTAATCTTTTATTTAGTGTAGAAGTATCATTGTAGGTTCTAAATGAAGATGCTTCATAATATAGTGACCCCTCGAGCTGCTTGGCCATTTGTGGTAACTTCTCATGCCATTCGGGTGGAGCATTAGGTCTCCTTTGTTTCAATATTTGCATACTGAGATTCATGATAGTGAAGGAGAAGAGATGGAGAAATGGTTAGACACACGGAATATAATATAATGGAGTATACATGTCGTCGACTTACATGCTGGCAATTATGTGCCTTCGCGCTTCCTTATCCCAATCACCCCGCCAACTACCGTTAACTTTAGGCACTGTCCAATCTTGTTGTACCGCTCGTTGTTGTATGAACTGTTGGGGTTCCTTGGCTCGAAAACCCTGTGAAGCAGCAGGCTGATTATCCAGTCCAGCCGCAGTGGCTGCTGTCCGTAGAGCCTGTAGGTGATCATCACTACTAGATTTCTTCGAATGATCTTTCTGCTGTCGTATGAACTGAGGTTGAGGTGCCTCCTCAGGTTTTGAATTTGCAGTAGTAACAACTTGACTCGGTTTCCTCTGATGCCAAATATTTTGCATCTTGGCAAGATTATCCGCTTCTTTTAATTTCTTGTCAACAGTCTCCATTAGTTCGTGATGAGGTTGAGATATGTCGCTTTCTTTTGATTGAGTGGTTTGGTTCTCTTCTCGGTCAGTGTTCGTCAACAATGGAGATTGGCTATCATCATCACTGCTAACTTCACTATGATCGTCTTGTATAGCAGCCATCGCACGCACGGCTATTGGAGACAACACCTTTTTTGTATTTGTACTTGCTACCCATTGAAGACCTATTCCTTCAAGCTGTTGTTGTCGCTCTTTGCTAAGTTTTCCAGACTGGTATATCGTTCTTTGTCTATTTACCCATCGGCCTAAGGCTTTCTCCTCATCTACACCTGTTTCTACTGAAGAGACTCGGATTTTCTGGGATGTTGGCACATTCCCATCCCATGGCTTGCCAGTTTTTGATGCCTGCTCTTGAGCATATATCACCAATCCTTGAATCATTTGCTCCCAAGAAGAATTTCCTTGACCTTCCCATAAAAGACCCGTACTGGCAAGTCTAGCTTCTCTATCATCTTTCAGAGTCCCCTTCTTCTTTGCTACTCGCTGATTGTTTATCCATCTTCCAAGACTTTTTCCTGATGGTGTTTGGTAGATTGTCGGTACTTTACCGTCCCATATCCAAGACGCCTTCTGTTCATCAATCATATCTTTCGTCTTCTCCTTACGAGTTTCTTCGATATAAATCAGCAGATAGTCGAACATTTCTTCCCACTTTTCGTCCCATTCTAATATCTGTTTCTTTGAAATGCCGTTGGAAGATAGTTTATCATCCCCTTTCTTTAATTGACAATCATGTTGGACAAGACTGTCTTCATCTAATCCCTCGAGTATGGATTTACCCTTACATCTAGGACTCTTCTTCTTAAATACAATACTGTCATCCCGACTCAAAGATGTACTAGAAGATTCTGTTGTTACAACCACGGCGGGTGAACTTCTTCTGTCCTCTCTTGGTGAATTACTCCTTGCCATCTTCTTTTTGTTGTTTTGTGCATCAGTTGCAGCTGTAGCTTTATCACTCGAATCTTCAGTAAAGTAATCATGTCTATGTCGTTTCCGTGCCTGTAATCCATCCTGAACAATTTGATGTTTATATATACTGTCCTTCTTGCCATTACTTACCCATTCTACCCATACCATGTTACTTGACATGAATAATATATCATTTGATTGTGTAGAATCTTGTAAAATGTATGCGGGATGTTGAGCTTTTCCTTCTTGGATCCATATTATCTCATCACTTATCCGTTTAAGATTTGAGGGTATGACTGGTGATTTGCATGGTCTTTTCCTACTTGAGGTATTATTTATAGTATTGGTATCATCAATATTATGATTGTTTCTGTTCTGTTTTGAATTATTGCAACTACTTTCATTATCATTATCAGATGCAGCTCTATCCACACCACTCAAATCTCCAATAGACCATGGTAGTGCTTGAAGATTATTCTTCTTG
>Ga0214477_101063_pt1 | contig 15403 bp, 12 predicted proteins | sample M1_20Mar14CPVII9_FD_165058 | JGI IMG/M metagenome (GOLD analysis project Ga0214477, IMG submission 165058) | Marine eukaryotic communities from Monterey Bay, California, United States - M1_20Mar14CPVII9sort6BwellC16 | ecosystem: Environmental > Aquatic > Marine > Unclassified | place: USA...
GACTATGTCGGTGCCGATTGTTGCATAACTGGATCACAGTGGAACGGCACAGCCTGTGAGTTTTGTTCAATGGGAAGCTATGGAGTTGGAATCGGAGTAGACGCTGAATGCGTGGCATGTCCTGAGGATCAGTGCACTATTCCTGGACTGAATATACTACCCTCTACATGTGGAGGAATCACTGGATGTATCGAAGTTGATACTAGCATTGCGCAATGTGCATGTCCCGAAAACACAGAACTAGATCCTGAAACTGACAGCTGTGTTGCTTGTCCAGAAGGACAAATACGCCCAGATATTGAACAACCACGTGACGTGAGCACTCTTGGGAATTACTCCGTTTGGGAAGCTGAGCAAGGTACTTGTGAGCTTGCTCCTGTTGATGGTCCACCTCTTCAAATCATCATCCCTGTGGTAGTAGTCGTTGCCCTTTTAATCATCGGCCTCGTTTATATCGTCCACCGTCAAAGACATGTGATCAAATACAAGACTCGTGATGTAAAGAGCGCCCCACAGGATGGAACTATTGCCATCGTCTTTACCGATATTGAGGGAAGTACTGCTTTGTGGGATAGGTCAAAGTCCGTAATGACAAAGTCACTAGATATTCATCACAATGTCATTCGCAAAGTAATCGAAAGGTATAATGCGTATGAAGTTAAGACTGTCGGAGATAGTTTTATGGTGGCCGTATCAAGTGCGGACACTGCAGTGCTACTTGCTAATGACATTCAGAAGGATCTACTCGAGGCTGATTGGCCCACAGAGCTTGCCACGATGCCAAGTGCATGTTCTGAGTTCGTCAAAGACGGTGGCCGGAATGCACCAAAAATAGTCTATCGTGGTCTTCGTGTTAGAATTGGTATCCATGTGGGCAAACACTCGGATCTTGAGGATGGAGGAGGTCAGGTTCAAACGAAGTATGACAAGGTAGCCAAGGGATATGATTATTACGGACCAGCTGTGAACGCAGCCGCTCGAATTGAAGCTCTTGGATTTGGAGGACAAACTCTCATGTCATCTGAGGTGTATACCCAGCTTTCAGAAGAGACGAAGGACAAGAGTCTCCTTCATGTTGTTGGAGGACTTCGATTAAAGGGTATCGAAGAAGAGGTTTACATATATCAATGCCTGCCAAAAGAACTCAAGGGAAGAACATTTAGAGGTGTATTCCGTCGAAGAGATTCGGAAGGAGGATCGGTTGCTGGTTATTCAGACCTGGATTTCATGGTCACCAGAGGTGCAAGTATACTTATAGGTAGCAGCTTTTTAGAAAGTGAAGATTTGACAGGAGACATTATGACTCTCTCTCCAGTACAACTCCAAGGTGTAGTGTCGAGGCTGCGAAAGAAGATACAAATCCTCGAACAGAGTGCAGAGGCGAATGGAGATGATATGAGCGCGTGCAGTGATTTAGAAACGGATCTCTCACCTGGTGCACCAATTGCCAAGAAGAAGAGAAGGACTTCTTTGAGTAGTACCCGGAGTAGTCTATCTGGCAGTGTAGGGAGCGATGGCGGAGTTAATATATCTCCTGTAACACCAGTACACAAGAAGAAGGAAGAAACGGGTTTGAGAGTTAGTTTTTCAGATGAAAGACAACCGGAGAGTTAATAAAGTGAAGAGGTTCACCAACCAAAAAGGACAAACAAATGAACAAAGAGGCAACTATGCCCTATCGACTTAAATATATATAAAGAAGTGTTTTGAATGATAGCTTTTTCATCTTGCTTTACTCATCTCTATTGTATGTTTTCAAGAGATAGTTTAGGTCAGAATCTTTTTTGGGTTGTCCTAAGAGATCATGGTAATTGGTGCACTTAGCACCTTGCCTTAGCACCTTACACCTTTCTCTCTCTATGTACTTTTGTTTATGTTGCAGAGGCTTTGTGCGTGTGGATCGAGGAGCCTGAAGTGGTGTTTATCATTAATATTCCTTTGTTGAAAGTAGACCATTGATTCATTGGGGTTGGAGATCAACATCAAATAGAGATCTACCAAAATACACCAACAAATTATTATGCCTCAACCAAACATCCGATCGTCTCTCTCCAGAGGTTCAGGAAGACAGAGGAGGGAGCAACAACAATGGCATGTATCTACCATACGATGTTTAATACTTGCAATTATACTCTTTGTATTAGTATTATGGATACTCGCGATATTTGGTATGCTATCATCTGATGACGATAACAATACTAACAACAATATCGACGCAGTAAACATTAAACCAGCCACGAATATACAACAGATTATTGCAGATAATAACAATGCAGCTTCAAATCATATATATGATGATAGTACTATACCAAAATCTCGTGCTACTATAGCATACGCAGTATCATTAACATCCTGTGGAATAACTACAGATCGACACGATAATATAAAAAATGGAGGTCATTCATCAGATGCAAGCTTCTCCGAAGGCGCGGCTGTGTTGCAACATTCAATACATTTATCTAGTATACGGAATTATCATCAAAGTAAAAGTTTGTTTGATTATGAGGTGAGTTACTAGTTGCAGTACTGAGTCTGTTTAGTATGTATACTTGTGCACATCATGTACACTTATTTTGCAACTCATCTAAATGTATATGCTCTCATTCTGCTTTAGATGATCGCGTTTGTACATTCAAATGCCGAGTCATGCTCGCATGTCTTTAGTGATCTTGGATATACAATACAAATAAGAGATACTCCATTCGATGTGACAAATATACAGGGTAAATTCCTTCGTGAACATGTTGTCAAATCAGGATGTTGTGGTGAAAAGGAGTATTTAAAGTTATACGCATACACATTACTCGATTATCCAATAGTGATACATTTGGATTTAGATTCATTAATATTGAAACCATTGGATGATTTGTTTATTGCCATGCTGGGTGATGATAGTAGCAATGGAAATGGAGTATTATCAAAGGAGGTCAAAGAAGCACAATCACGAGTACCAGTAATGTTCAACGATCCACTACCTGAGATTGACAAACTTGATGCATACTTTACACGAGATTATAACATGGTCAACCCAGGACACAAACATGTTGGTGTTCAAGGAGGATTCTTAATTGTGAAGCCCAACATGGATGCCTTCCATGAATATGTCAACATTGTATTAGAAGGCAAGTTTTTCCAAGGAAGTGGCTGGGAGGGGAAGGGCTATGGAGGTTACTTCGGTGCACAACAAATACAAGGGATATGCTCCTTCTATTATGATTACAGACATCCTGGTACAGGTGTAGAGTTGAATAGATGTTACTACAATGCAATGGCTGACTCACCTCGTCAAGGAGGCCCCTCTGGCAAATGTCGGGACGGCCGAGCTGAATGCCAAGATTGTACTACAACGCCAATAGAAGAGATCAAATCAGTACACTTTACATTATGTTCCAAACCTTGGAAATGTCCAGGCTTGGTAGATACAAAGGACATTTGTGCTAAATTCCATAAAGAATGGTTTAGAATACGAGAAGACTTGGATAGGAAGAATGCAATACAAATGGGAAAAGAGTATATAAAACCAAGAGGTAAATACAAGCCAGAAGTATTCCATGGCTATTGCAAAACAAATGGTGAGAGAGGATATACGCCTTCAATAGCACAATTGTTAATGCATTAATAATAAATCACTCTGGATTCTCTTTCCGATGCCAGGACACTACATCATCATACTTAATATCACCACCAAAACAATCCAAGGCGCTACCAATAGTCAAATCAACTTTACCATTACCCAATTCCTTCACACGGTCTAAATCAGTAATAGAACTCACTCCTCCAGCATAGGTCACTGGGACAGGTGAATATTGACCTAACAAAACAACTAAATCTTCCAGTATACCACATCGCTTACCCTCATTCTCAACACCATGAACTAGAAACTCGGAACAATATGTAGATAACTTTGTTAATGTCTCTTCATTCACTTGTACATTTGTATATGTCTGCCATCGATCTGTAACTACATAATATGGACCTGACACATCACCAATTTGTCTACGACAACTCAAGTCTAATACTAATTTCTCTTTCCCAATTAATGATACCAATGTGTTTAGTCTGTCATAGTCTATTGTACCATTGTGAAATACATGTGAGGTAACTATGACATGTGATGCACCATAATCTAACCATTCTTGTGCATTGGATGATGTTATGCCACCACCTATTTGTAGCCCATTTGGATAGGATTGTAATGCACTCTTGGCAGCATGGACATTACCCGAACCTAACATTATAACATGTCCACCTTGTAACTTATCTTTTTGATACATTATTGCATATTCAGATGCTGGCTTGTCGGTACTGAAGTTTTCATGTGATACATTGGATGATGTTGATGTCATTGCATTTTGTTTATCATCGGTTAGTGTTGATCCTACTATTTGTTTCACTTGCCCGGCATGCAAATCTATACATGGTCGAAACTTCATATTTTGGTGGACAGTATTATATGCTCGGATTGATACAACAAATAAACAATCTCGGTTTGTTTTGAATGTTTGTAGATTATTATTATGAGAGTGTATCTAGAGTATCCTCTGCAGTGCAATCTCAACAACTTGTGGTATCTACTGTGCTCTATTCTCCTCGTATAGACGATATAGGCGTAGCAGTTATATCATTTAGTCGTAAACTAATAATCAAATCAATAGACAAGCACGCAATATCAAACTCATCTCAATCTATAACTCAAGTCAGAGAAACCTCCACATGGAATCAGGATACCCCTAAAAAATTACAATTCAACAAACTTGATTGCAATATCAACTTCTTGACCTCCTCCAAACTAATATATCTCCTCTTATCGCGAAGTAGATATCTCCACAGATCTTCTCTATATCATTAATCTTCTTCTGGATATTATTACTAGTCGACAGTGTACCAGCTTCAATTTTGACGGAGTACTCAACATTTAAAGTTCCACATCACAATTTTGTAGAAAAACACATCACAGTCAAAGTTTGAAGACTTTATTATGATGCAAAAGCACGGCCCTACACGAACAACACTTCTATTATCCATTCTCATCCTCTCGACGATACTATCATGTACATATGCTCGTCGAGGTGCGTTAGTAAGAGATGGTATGTCCTCAAAACAAGCCTATGATAATCCATTACTTGGTAAACCAGGTGATATCACAATCGATCCTGATGTTGTTGCAATAACTACACGATGTTCGAAATGGAGTTTAGATCCAATTGATTGTAATACCTTATCTTCTTCTTCTACAACATCCAACAATAACAAAGCACAAAGTGATGAAGAGAAGAATATTATAAAACAAATAGTATCAAACGAAATGTTATCAAATCCATTACAAATTACATTTAGATCAAAGACATTAGGATCGAATGCTAAACGTCCCAATTGGATGCGTGCCTCGGCAACACTTGGTAATCCATCATCATTACGATCAAAACCCCTCCGTGCAGTATGGACATGTTCCAATGCCGATGCCGATACCAGTATGACATATGAAGAATTAAATAATGAGAATGGACGTGTCTCGCGTAAAGAAATTGGTACAGATGTATTAAATGATAGTTATGAGGAGTGTTTGAAACGATTATATGGTAAGTATGTAGAATTAGAGGTATTATTACCTCGTACAAAGTCAATGATTAGGGGTGCACCACCTCCCAGTGTTGTGTACCGTGTTCCTATTCAAGGTGGAAGTGTGAATCCATTGGGTATGGTAAGTAAGAGTCGTGCTACTGTTAGCTTATATCCCATGGGACGGACGTTGGCTGCGGCCAATGCTAGTGGACCGGGCGCTGTGAATGTGAAGAGGGATGTTGCTATACCATTAGGATTGAGTAATGTACATGTTCCATTAGGACCGGGACTTGTCGACCCTAGTTGGAGTAAGGGGAGAAAGTTATTTTGGAAAGGAAGATCTGTTGGGTTAGTTTAAAAGATGGCGGAGAATTAGAACAGATGAGATTGATGTTAAGGTAAACTTAAGGTCTAATATGTATGAATATTATCTTCTATCACTATATGCTCCCGCTCAAGTGAACTGCAGGTTCAAGGCTTGTTAAAATGAACATAAAGTATATAACAAAGAGCACAAAGCTATATTTGTAGGGCAATTGTCTCCACTTGAAGAGTATTCCGATTATAACGATTAATAAGCAGTTGATGATAATGAAAGCAAAGCCACATCGTATCGTTCGTGTTAATGCTAGTGGAGATATAGATGACCTGTTCAGTTTATATTGAAGGTTTAAAAAACCTAATCCTGTGCCGACAAGAAGATTAAAGCTTGGGCCAGCAAAGCATCCCTATATAAAGGTGTGAGATGTTATGTAGAAGTATATTGCAATACAATGTATATAAACAAAACTCACTGTTGTTGCCATGTCCGGCATGCCTTTTCTAGCCATTGCTAGATTGGCAGAGAGATCACCCATTGAATTCCCCCACGCCAGAATAGTGATTCCAAGTATACTGGAAGGGATACGACTGATTGTACCAAGAAACTGGAGAAGACCGACAAGATTACTAGCAATGGTGTCTATCCAAGTAGCGGCAATGGAGAAGCCGTATAGAGAAATAACTGTACCTGCAAATAGTGGTAACTTTTCATCGTCTGCATATCGGAGAAGAGAGAGGCCAATAATTAGGCATACAAAACAGTATATGATTGCCGAGATATTGTCGGCACTTGTATACCACAAAACCCAATATGGTGATAAGATCACTGATAAGGCCTTTGAAATGTAGATGATACTATTTGAGTTAGACCTTCAAGACGCTCAAAGACAACAAGTACAAGTTTGAGCATTCGACACTTACCACTATAGGCCGACAGTAGTAATCTTCACAAGGTACGGGAATGCATACTGTCCTAAGTGCAATCAAAGGAAGCTCAAGAAATAGACCAATCTTGCCCACAACAGACTCTTCATTTTCAAAGCTATTTGTGAGAAAAGTTTGACCTCTCCACACTAATTCGTCGTATGCATCTTTAAAAAGACCTGCCGACCATTTAGGAGGTGATAATTCTGGTTCTTCTTGCTCATCTATTGATCCAATCATATACGAAGCTTGTTGTTGTGGCTGTTGATACAACTGCTGCTCTACTCCATCTTCCTCAGAAGCCGCAGGTTGTATAAAAGAATTATGGATACCGGGATGAGCTTGCCGAAATAAACCAGTAATTCTTTCTAATTCGGCTGTGCCATCATCCATACTGCCAATAGAACTTGCACTAGCTCGTGAGGAAGATGTATCAAATCGTCTAACTGACATTGGATCATAATTACTCATTAACATCGCTAATCGATCTCTGGCATTCAGAGCAGGACGTCTTGGATACTTGCTCGATAGAGAATTGGAAGAGTCAAAGCTAGCGGATATCTTGTCCTCCTCGTCTCCTGCAGATTCCGAGTCAATGTAGTCAATATCATCATTTATCCTCACACCCTGCTTACCAGGCTTTAGTTGTTCGCTTCTTTCTCCCCCATAATCACCTTTCGGTATTATACTTTCCATCAACGATGCTCTCTCTGTTGTTGTGTTTTCACCATTATCTTCCACCAACTTACTTAATCTCTTCTTTATGCTTCGTCTTCGCTCTCTTCCTTCTTCGTGCAATCTTTTTAATGTAACTCTTCGATGATATACATCACTAATCCAGATGATGACAATATATCCCAGATAGATACCCAAGAAGATGTAAACATCAGACCTCGTGACTGTACCTGATTCAAGTGTATACCACACAATGAATACTGACAGTGCATACATTGATACATCTCTCAAAAATGCCACCCTGCATTGGATACCATTACATGATTGTATTAATAATCCACATACTATGGTTCCAACGAACATGCCTCCTCCAACTAAACTTCCTAGACTCATTTGCCATCCTTGACCATGCAAATTACTTTTGCCATTGGTTATTGATCCAGGAGAAGTAGAACTATTACTGTCATCGTCATTCCAAAGTAATAAAGCATTAACAGTACTACCCAAATCAGGACTACCATTACCAAGCGCTAGCAATGTGGCACCTGCAAATCTCGGTGGCAAATTCAACTCAAATGAAAAACTTTCCAGTGCCGGCGAGAAGTAACTATCAGCAGTAGTTGCCAACAATCTGAATAATAGTAATAGATATAATAGTAACATTGGTGGTAGAAGTATGTATATGTATATTGTTTGTAATTTGTATTGTATGGATGTATTGTTCGTATTAATATTGTGACAGAGTATGAGAGGTAGAAATGTTCTAATGGATAATCACCATGACAATTTTTAGCATAGTTGCATAGTCTCTGTTGATAGGAAGTGTCAGTTGTATTGTTGGTGGTATTCTTCTTGACATTTAGAAATATATCTCCGCATGGCATACTATTGTTGTCACTGATACCAAACTCGTCTACTTGTTCTAATCTTCTATGAGTTGACTCGTCTACTGTGGAGATACTGTCACCACTACCAAACTGCTCATCTGATTGTTCTAATCTTCTATCTAATAATAATTTGTTTACTTGTTCCAACCTTCTATGTATGTGCAAATCTTCTGATGCATATATTTTCTCTGCCGTATATTCAGAATTAGTATTATAGTCAATAATTTGGCATACTATAGCCAATATACATATTGCAATGATGCTTCCCAAACACCCAAACAGAGCAAAATTTGATGAAAACTGTGATGATGGATATGATGTGTTGTTTTGTTTGTAACGTCTCCGGACTGCCATGATATGGTATATTGTACGAGGAACCTCCTCAATAAGTCATACACTTAACTACCCCCTGTGCTGCTTACTATATAGGTAGAGATAGAGGTAGCCGGTAGCACACCATATCATCATAACAAAGCTCATTCTGAGGGAATTGAGAAGCGATCAAACGTTCATACTTCAGGGCTGCTCTAAAATTTTAGAGAGACAAACATTATAAATATCTTTGGCCTCTTTCCTACCTCATCCTTACCTTGCTTCACTAGATACTGCATGCTCATCGGCAACTCTAAATCGGCCCCCTCTTACTATTATCATATCTTACTGAGCCTTTATTGTCATAACTTACCGTCGAGTGGTAGTGCTAATTCTATTTATCTTCTTGCAACTCTCTAATCATTGCAATTACACATCATGTCAGGAGCATCATCATTACTACGCACAGCAAGCCGTCGTGTTACATCTTCTCAACTCTCCTTATCCTCATCGCGTACCTTTCAAAATGCCACAGTGGCCACTCTATCTTCTTCCAATACCAATGAATCTACTACTAATCTACATGGAAGTATTGCAACGGCATTAGCACTTGTTAGTGGCCTATCTTTAGTTGGCAGTGATAGGAAGAAGAAGGCTGATTGTGCTGCTATAGCTGCTGTCGTAGGCAAAGACGAGTTCGATGCTAGGTAAGTCGATTTCGTGTATCTTATATGTATGTGTTCATGCTAAGTGAAGGAGATATAGGATAACAATGTAGATGTTGTAACATATGATGTGTACTCAGCTCATCGCATTCTCTATCTGCTGCAGAGGATATCTCCTAGATGGACTCGAAAAGATTAAAACAAGAGGATATGACGGTGCCGGTATAGCAACCATGTCCCCCGACGGTGCCGGCGGGGGAGGGATGTCAATTGTTAAAAAGTCCTCCGTTAATGAGAAACAAGATCCAATTAAAATGGTACGTGATCAGTCGCGATCAATTTATGGTCATTCAATCGGTATTGCACACACACGATGGGCTACACATGGTAGTATTACTGATCGTAATGCACATCCACACTTGGATGCAAGTGGTAAGATTGCAGTCGTTCATAATGGTAGTATATTAAACAAACAAGATATACGTAAGGAGTTGAAAAGTAAGGGATATAAGTTTGAAGGACAGACTGATACCGAAGTTATTGCCAAGTTAATTGGTATGTATTATGAAGATCCAAATGTTGATGTTCGTGTTGCTACCGAGATGGCAATGAAGCGATGTGAGGGTGCTTGGGGGCTATGCGTTATGTGTTCAGACTTGCCAGAGGAGTTAGTAGTGACTTCTAATGGAAGTCCTCTATACATTGGAGTTGGTGATGAAGGAACCTTTGTTGCTTCTAATCCCTCAGCGTTTAAAGGTGTTAGTCGTAACTTTATCAAGTTGGATGATAGAGAGGTTGCAACTATTACAGTTGATGGACGGAATTTCAACTTGACTAAACAAGTCAAGGTCAAGGAAGATGAAGAGATGGCAACTCCTGCTCCATACCCGCATTGGTATATCAAAGAGTGAGTTTCATGTATATGGATAATGTGTGGTGCTTTGTTATCGAATGTCATGTGTATACTAATTCCAATTTCCTTGCACACACCCCAAACTGTAGATTGATGGAACAACCACAGGCAATCGGTAAAGCTTTAGGTTTCGGAGGACGATTATATCTTGATACTGCTACCCTGGGAGGTCTTGATGCCAACGTTGATCGTCTTAAGAGTATTGAATCTTTATCAGTCCTTGGATGTGGTAGCTCGTATAATGCAGCCAACTACGGTGCAAGACTCTTAAAGCATATGCAAGTTTTCACACAGGTGTCGGCGTGTGATGCCAATGCTTCTGAGGAGTCGGACTTCCGTGTCCATAGTGATGCCAACAAGAGTGGTCTTCTTGTCCTGTCGCAAAGTGGAGAGACGAAAGAGGTTGTGAATATTGTTCAGATGGCACAGCGTCGTCAAGTACCAGTGGTTTCAATTGTAAATGGTGTTGGTTCTACTATCGCGAATTTAACCAAGTGTGGTGTATACCAGAATGCAGGCATGGAGAACTCGGCAACGAGTACCAAAAGTTTCACAACTCAAGTTGTGTGTTTGGCCTTGGTTGCAATGTGGTTCCGCCAGACCAAGGCAAAAGAACTCGGTTTAAAGTTGTCAAATGAGCAGAACACGTTGGCCGAAGCACTTCAGCGATTACCCATCTCATTTGGTATGCTAATGAGGACTCAGAACTCTTGCAAGAACGCCGCAAAGAAGCTATTAAGTAAAGAACATTGTTTTGTACTTGGTAAGGGATTTGGCGAGCCTATTGCAATGGAAGGTGAGTAATTGTGCATTTATATGACATGATATCATTCGACTTATATTGTATGTGTCATGTTTGTATCTCTAACTGATAATTTCTCTCCTTGTTCCTACTATTCTAGGTGCACTCAAGTTGAAGGAGGTCGGTTATCTTCATGCCGAAGGATACAGTGGAGGAGCACTTAAGCATGGACCGTTTGCAATGATTGAAGATGATAACAATGGTAAACAGGGCGCCACACCTATCATCATGCTTGTCCTTGATGATATGCATGCTCATCATATGAGAACTGCTTGTGAGGAAGTCAAGGCAAGAGGAGCTGAGCTGATTATCATTACAGACAATAAGAAACTTGCAGATGGATTAGATGACGATCCGATCGTCATCCCCAGTAATGGACCACTGACAGCATTGGGAGCAGTAGTACCGTTGCAAATGATTGCTTATGAATTAGCCATGCTAAAGGAGAACAACCCCGATGCACCTCGCCATCTACTAAAAACTTATGCTGACAATCACTAACTGTTATTATCTGAATGCTGATAGTGATGATAGTAGATAAACTTAAAATGTGTTAGTGAGATGGGTATCCTTTATTGTTCATTGAATGTTAGTTCCTATCGTATGAGAAAGTTGTAGATAAGAAGTACATCTTCCCTAACTAGTAGCATATCTGAGAATGGTACTCAAGCAGCCCAGCTGTCCTTCTTCATTATCTACAAAGGAAATTCTAAGGCCTTTCTAATTATCTTTTAAGGATACCGAAACTTCAAGCACTTCACATTTAGGAAACAAGCACTTCACATTTGCGAACGTGTCTTTAAGGGGGATATTTTAGCAATGGATTAACAAAAATTTTAAGTGTGACAGTATTATGGTACCGCATAAATTGTGTGTATTTCTGCCTCTCAAGTGTTACAGTATCGTTACCGCCGCAATAATAGTAACGGGCTAGAACACAAAGTCTAAAGACGCCGGAAACAGCTGCACATCATTATTGCCTCTCATTTCACTACCATATCAACCATTGTAAGGTAGTGTTATTAATCATAGGTAATGATGATGCTCGGCGGCAACGATGGCGACGCCGGCGACGGCCGCATTAGTGTAAACTCTTCGAACACTGATACATCGCTCGATACTACAGCAGCAGTACAAGGAGAGTTTAATGTCGATGCCGATATCGTTGAACATGATAGCACTCGAAGCTGCATTGATGCCAATGATCCCAGTATAACTCAACTTGAAATCACAGGTAATACGTATATGCCAAAGTGTGATAATTGGGCAGTATTGGGATCTGCCATTGGTAGGAATACACACATTAAAGAGTTGGTAGTTGGTATTGGTAGTTTCGGTGATGTTCATGTTGCAATTGATGACTTACTCGACTTCTTCCGTGGTATGGTAACTAATAAATCTATTACAAAATTGAAGTTAGTAATAGATGATAAAAGTGGAGAGATATTCACTATCTTGAGTCCATTCTTCCACTCGAATCCATCGTTTGATCATCTTGAGATTGAAAGTCGTAAGTAATGTCATGTGTACCCTCTTTATGTAATATGTATTTATATACCCTCACATTCATATAATATAACCATATTGTACATAAACGTCATCTATATAGGTACCATGTCCCCTAATTGTGCGGATGACCTTATCGTCGCTCTACAGCAATTCAATTCATTACGTGTATTTAAAATGATTGTTGGTGATATTGATCAGAAAACTTCCCAAGTTATTGATACATTAACCCGCCATCATCTCAATTGTCTTAGGGAGGTAGACTTCAGTTCTACTCCCCTTCGAGAATACAGTTGCGCCTCAGTATCAAGTTTACTAACCAATCCTAATTGTAAGGTTCGTGTAGTTAAGATTGCCAATTGTAGTCTAACTGATGAGCTTATCCTTCGAATGGAACAAGGATTCATGGCAGTGAGTACCCTCGAGGAGCTTGATCTTCAATCCAATCTTCAAGTTGTTGATACTGGATGGACGTTCATCTCATCCGTACTGGACAAACCAGGATGTGTTCTGAAGAAGCTTAATGTACGGAACAATAAGATCAACGATAATTGCGCCTTCTCTATCTTCAGTGCAATCGATCGAAACAAGTCCCTCAAGACTCTTAATATTGGTAAGAATGAATGGATCACTATCTCAGTATGGGAACGATTCTTTTCCTATCTTGAGCAGACTTCAGACAGCCAGTTGACTTCCATTGACGTGAGTAAACAAGATAGTGAATTCAATGATGCCCGTGTGGCAGTTAGTCTCGCAAGAGCTCTTCTCCATAGTAAGAACTTGACAGAGTTGGATCTGAGTTGGAATATCAACATTTCGGGGCATCACTTTGTGCCAATTCTCCAAAGCCCCACCTCAACTCTAAAGAAACTTAATCTCAGTGGTACCTTAATCGATGATGAGACTCTCGTCCATATGTCAAATGCACTTGCCAATAACAAGGTTCTGACGGAGTTGTCCTTGATTGAAGGAACTCAAGTTTCAAGTAATAACAACTACTTGGATCTTGTGCGTGTATTGTGTAATGTATCAAGTGTCATGGATACATATGATTCCAACCATACCCTCGAGAAGCTCTGTCATGAAAACGACGAGCATCGGTTACCCGATATCCTCCGTGATCTATTGAGTCTTAACCGTGATAAGACCAAGGCGAAGAGTGAAGTTGCCCGTATCAAGATCATCAAGAATCACTTCCGTAATGGTGGTTCCTTCAGGCAAGAAGTACGCCTTTGTTTCTTCGGGAAAGAAAATAACACTGTCGCTATCTCCCCCTCCGCCAAACGTTTGGTGGACGCTACTGCTCAGATTGGATGTATCCCCCACGCCATTGCTTGGACAGTTAAGGATGAACCTCGTACTACTAATGATGGATTGACCTTGTTGTACAACCTACTTCACACCGATAACTTGCAAGATGCATTCAAAGAACGATACTCTCCTAATCTTAAACGTCCTGCTTCTAGCCTAAGTGACGTGATCCATGGTCGACTTTTAAGTGATCTCTAACAGAGTAAATGCACACACAATGCCTTTTCTAAGCGGCAGTGTGATTATACGGTTCTGACATGAAATGCAGGAATATGGCCCATAATTATTTATTATCAAGTGGAATGTGTGGGATTTTGGAAATGATGATCGATAATTAACTTGGCATAGCCTAATTGTACTATTAATTCATTTTTATTTGTTGAACATGACTCCATAATGATAATAGACTGGCACCGGTGCCTGGCCTTCCTCGTTAATATCAGTAGATTGAATCGTTCTATATTTCTCGATTGTCATGATAGATCATACTGCAGTTGTATTACAGTAGTACGTAGTATGTTTTCTTCATCCTTCTCAAGAAGCAAGCAAACAAGCATAATTAACTGGATCAATGCTTGTTCAACGCCCGTTTTCATATGATCCGAACAATAAATTGTGAAAGTCCATATTAATAACATACTTTGATCAGTAATATTGCAAGGGGGAGGCGGTAGTATTAGACCATAATATGAACATGAGACATATTGCAACGATGAGAATACTTTGCAAATCAACCTTCTCATGTGGCTATTGACTGTTCGTTTAACGCCCGTTTTGTATATGAACCGGACAGTAAATTGTGATAGTGCATAGGAATAATAATTGATGCAATCCCATTCGAATACAGGCAGCAATGGTAGTGTTGGAACCCCGAAGTGTTGACTAATGAGAAATGCAAATAAACAATTTATTTCGTTCTGTGTGTTTCTCAGAATTTTGGCTCGAAGGATACCTCTGCCTTACTTGTATTGTACGACTACATAAGAGATTGCAATAGTGCTCAAACAAATATCATAATGTTCTTTGTCAGTAGAGCTTTAGGCATTCACAAAAGAGGATACCATTTGATATTAATGACTAAAGAATATCTAAACTATCTTGGCAGTGACAGTAATGTTATGAGTCTGATATTTCCTCGACATCTTCAGTACTTTTGTCCTCTTCTAGATGTTCTTGCTCATCTGACGTAACTCTAACTTCACTTTCTACTGCTTTGTCATCCGCTGCCTCTGTCGGTGAAACATCTGTACTTTCAACTTCTTCCTCAGATATCTCCTCAACATCACCCGTCTCTTCTTTGACATCGTCTCCAGTATCAGTGGTCTGATCTTCTTCAACGCTATTACTATTATTAGCTGATCCCTCTGCATCATCCTGGATTACTGTATCTTCCAACTTCTCTGTTACCTCAGACACGGTATCTTCCTCTTTACTGTTTGTGGCAGTATCTTCTTCCTCGTTAGCATCATCCTCTACCTTGTCTCCTTCCCTATCACTGCCCCCGTCTTCTCCTTCAGCCGCTAAT
>Ga0214477_101064_pt1 | contig 15387 bp, 10 predicted proteins | sample M1_20Mar14CPVII9_FD_165058 | JGI IMG/M metagenome (GOLD analysis project Ga0214477, IMG submission 165058) | Marine eukaryotic communities from Monterey Bay, California, United States - M1_20Mar14CPVII9sort6BwellC16 | ecosystem: Environmental > Aquatic > Marine > Unclassified | place: USA...
GACAGCATTCCATACAATCCGCTGGCTAGGACTGAAACTGTTCGTCAACACAGTATGTTCATGTTCCATGTTGTGTGCAATCACAAAACCATCATTGGGGATATTCTTTACAATATCGATGAATTCATCCAGAATCAACTCCACATCATCTCCATGTTTAGATGCATGCTCGGTAGTGATACCATGGACTTCTGTCGCCTTTGGGGCAATCTCTTTATACGAACCATACGGTTTTACTAGGTATTGCCTTGATTCGAGACAGTCACTGGTATCGCCGAAAAGCTTCCAAGCAATCTCGACCATACGTCCAGTATCATATCGGGATTGCCCATCATTGACCAAATGATCTGGCAACCAATCATGTGTTTCAATATCAACAACCATGTATTTTACATTACCTGGGATCTTTCTATCCGGTACGATGACATCCCATTTATTACCATCACGCAGCCACTTCTCACGTTTCTTAACGGCTGTGTTTATATTCCTCTGGGTTTGGATCCGAACAAATGAACGTGATGTCCTCTTATCAAGTGGAGGTTTATACGGCGACAAGGTATCAGCAACTTCCCCCTCACCGTCAACTAGATTTCGTTTGGCATCGTCATCGTTTGAGGATTGTGTAATCAAATTCATCTTCGCTGAAGATTCTTCAGTAGGAGAGCTATTGTTTGGTGTTGGTTTGCTTTGTTTGCAATCAATGCTACAACTCTACACTCACACCATTCCCAAGATTATAGAATAGGATTTGAAGTCGACGCTACAAAGGCTGAATAAGTACAGATATCATTTAGGGCTCAATAAAGTGTTCTGCAAAGGCTGAGAAAGGCTTAATAAATATAGAGCCTTAACGCTAAAATATTTATTCAGCCTTAACGCTAAGTCATCCATCCCTTATACATGGAGTTATTTTGTTAACACTAATTATATTGCAACGTTGTGAGTAATAAAGGATATCATTTCATTGGAACCGTACCAGGCTAACCAATAATTATTGTTATGTAACCATGGCTGAGGTCGATAATATACCTGTAGAGTATATACTGCTTCGTCGTACCAGTGGCTGTTGCTGTTGTTGTTGTAGCGGCAGTGGCTTTGTTTATATCCCATCTTGTCCGATACTTGGAGTTTTATCCTCTGGTGTATTGTCAATGGTGCATGGTTATAGATTTATGAGATATTATATTATAGAGCATGAATTACAGAGGATTAGAGTAATTTGTTTTGCAAAGGCTGAATAAATATAGAGCCTTAACGCTAAAATATTTATTCAGCCGCCCTAACGCTAAATCATCATCCATCCCTTATACATGGAGTCATTTTGTATAACGCTAATTGTTACTATATGTAAATAACAATAGAACATATTTATTCAGCCTGTATAGAAAGGAAGTAGGATCCAACCCCAACCATCATACCCTCATACTACTACTATTACTATTATCTCTCTCTCTCTCAGCGGCCCGGTATCTCATTTTTTTGTGGTATCTTTTCTGTATTGACCACCGTTCATCCGCCAAATTCTTACCTTTCATTCTTAAAATGACCGGAGGAGAAGGACAATAAAAAGTCGTTGGAGTTACCTAGGGTAAACTGAGCATTATTATCCACCCCAAATGATATATTTCTACGGGATTGAGAAGTACCAGCATCATTAGTGCACTCTCTCGCAGTCTTAGCCGGAGAGAATGGTGTTGTTTTCTTCTTCTTACTCCGTTTAGGAGACGATGGTGCTGCTGCCGTATCGCAATCAGTACAATTATTAATGTTCTCATCACTAATACCAATACATTGTTTAGTTGGGGTTTTAGTTTTGAGTTGGCAATGGTCAGATCTTGGGATGAATTTTTGATGCTGTTGCGCGGTATTAACAACTGTTTTATGATTGTTATTATTATCATCATTATTTTTGATATTGTTGTCGATACTATTGTTATTAGTATTGGCACTACGTATCGCTGTATTATTGTTCGAATCAACCAATGGATCCAATCTATTGTTGACTTGATTACGTTTTTGTTTTCGAGAAGATACAAGACTATCAACACTGCCGCGGGCAGTATCATTGTTATTACTTCGTCTAGAAGATTTACTATGTACATAATCATTACTACTGCCACTGCCATTATCATTCTGGGTAGAGGACCTCCCTCTCTTTCGAGAATGATTTGGTGAAGGTAAAGAGGCAGCACATCCTTCTGTTGCTTCTCCATAATTAGTTCTTGCGGTGTAGTGTTCCATCCTTATTGTGTTTATTAATTGGATTGTTGTTTTAATCCAAAGATTAGCGGTGGCGCGCCTGAGTAATGATAATATAATATTAACGTCCAATGCGATCTAGGGATGTTTTATGGCGCATCTCAAAATAAAAGATAAAAGTACTGGGTTTTAACCTAAGAAGTTTAGTTGAGACCCCTAAAATAATTTGATACGACATAAAAGGTTCTCATGTCTCTCTCAGCCAATCAATCCTTCATTAATGGTTAGTTAGATAGAAGAGGAGTATTAATTAATTATTGACACGATACTTTGCGGCGAGGATGAATAAATGTGGTCTTCTTCTCGAGTAATAGTCTATTCAGTTGTCTTCGGTATAATAATCATATCAAAAGTATCTTCATTCACTCCTACTTTAACTGCGACTCAACATCAAGTTTTCACTGCAATGGATAAACGTCGCCGCGTAACTAAAGGTGCAGGCATAGTAAAGCTTGCCGAAACAACAACATCAACAAAAAAACAACCATATCAAAAACAACAACATAGTTCAGGTAGACGATGGAAGGCACGACGTAAGCATGAGGTATTCTTACCATCACCATCACGGAACATATCTCAAAAAGAAGAAGATGCATTGATAAAACAATTGACTTATTTACCTCCCAATGTCTGCTGTATCTCTGCATATACTGGCAGTAATGTTAATAATAAGAGTAATGTTGATTCGTCAAAAGATATAGATACTTCTGATACCGGCGTTGGACGACCGATTGCTATCAAATCCTATCCATTAGTTATGCAGCTCGCCAATAATAATATCAATATCAATAACTCTGATGAACAACAAGCATCAAACGATGGAGAAGAAGAACCAAAAGAAGAAGAGGACATAAATTCACGCTATACAAATTGCAGTAGTATAACACCCTTCCCAACAATGTATTGGTTAACATGTCCACATATCTCCAAAGCAATCTCCGAATTAGAACGTAATGGATATGTTAAAATATTTGAAGAACGTATACTTAACAATGTCGAATTAACTAATATTTGGTATAATGTACATGAAGAGTATGCTAATGAACGTTGGAATTTATTAACTTTAGAAGATCAAGAATATGTAAGTAAAGAACGTAGTAGTATGAAGGATATATTACAATATAGTGGTGTCGCTGGCACAGATCATAAAGGTGTTAGAGCACAGAATGCAGATAGAACTAGTTTTGTTCCTTCTGTGAAATGCTTGCATAGTCATTATGCACATTATAGAAGTCAAGATGATACCGAGGGGAGTAAAGCAGTGATTAATATGGTAGGGAAGTGGACACATGAATTATTGATTGAACAATTCCCAGACTTGGTAGTTTAGATATAAGTTAGAGAAGTAACAGTAATGCTATAAGTTAGCAAGCTATGTCTACTTCTTTGTCTTCTTTTTACTTGGCTTCTTCGCCTCTCCTCCTGCTGCTGCTCGTTTCTTTGACGCGGTAGGTTTTGGCGGTGCCTCATCCCGATCAAATTCCATCTTCACAATTCGTACCTCATCACCAACTAAATCAGTATCTTCATACAAGACATCATCATTACCAGTCTTCTTACCACTATCTAACGGTTCCCAACAAGAAGTTGCAGAATATCCCTCTAAATTAAACTTACTAACATCTTCTAATTTTTTTGCCTCATTTTCGGATAGGTATCGTGCCATTAATCCTCTTGCTCGTTTGGCATGTACTGATAACACTCGACCTTTATGTTTGAATACGCAATTTAAGAATATGGAACCTTTTGGTAATGATGCTGGGTCAATGGATGATGAGTACTCATCACTGGCTAGGTTGACAAGGATTGGTCCATCTTCCTTCTTGCTCTTGGGAACATTCTTTTTCAATTCTTTACCAAGAAAGGTAGTTACCGAATCCTTCCAATATGTAGATAACTTCTCTTTGCCGAATAATTTGATACCCATTTCTAATCTATATGGTTGCATTGTTTGTAATGATGGCAAGATGCCGTATACTGGATCTAATATAAATAAGTGACTTGCCATGTGGGATAATGTTGTTTTGCTACACGTTGATGGATCCAGACCTTTGAAGGCTGGGCCTGAGAATGTAAATGCTACTGGCTTGATATCATTATCATCTTTATCTGTATTAAAATCCTTCCAATAACCAAGAGATACTTTGGACAACGAATCCGATATGCCCAATAGTGTTTTAAGTTGTGTACCGGATTTCTTCTTCATTTCTTTACTTACTGATTTTGTTTTGTTCATATCACATGCAGCATCAGCATATTGTTTACTAATGTTTGCAATTGTAGTTGCATCTACACCATCTTGGGTGTAGTCATCTTCTCGTTGATCTAATGGTCTCAAGTCCATTGTTTTAGCTGGCGAGAGTACCATTATTACACCATTTTTATGATTTGTCATTGTTAATGTTGTTGTTGTTGATATCCTCCTAGATATCGCCCGTCGTGTATCGAATTTCGTACCTTGAATTGCAAATGATGTTTTTGTTGTTGATATCGCCCGTGTACTAAATTTTCTACCACCTTGAATTGCAAATGATACAACCCTATTCATTAACAGTATAAGGAGCAAACTATAGTTGACTACTGTGGCTTTCATACGCCGATTATTGGATGGTAGATAATAAGGTGCATAATAATCTCATTTTTAAGCAATCCGTACGATCCTTCGTTCCCGTACTTAAGAGCATCGAGTACGAATTATCATTTATCGGAGAAATAAACTCGTGAAAGATGACGACATTGCAATCTAGCGGCATTTATTTAGAGGCATTTAATATCCATTACAATCTAGGCACAATATCCCCTAATATTGAAGAGCACCATGATGAGTATTGTCATTAGCAACACACGGCGGCGGCGTCTCGGAGTAGGCATAACATTATCAATTCTCTCAATATCTTTCATGTTTTGGTTAGGTGGTGATGGACTTAGTAATTATCTTCTTACTCCTACACAAGAGAATCATGGTCGTAAACTATCTATTGAGGAGATACAGTGAGTATATTTCATTATGTTTATATGCATAGCTTATCGTGTATCTTATTTGCACATTTTATGCACGGTATCACAATTTGCTCACATCTTGTGCATTATACTATTGCAATCTATCTTATCCGTCCATATCTTATGCAAAAAATTTGCTCACATCTTATGCACAAATACACAGCCGCCGTCTACACAATGAAGAGATGGACGAGGACATAGACAAACTAATCAATCATTATAACAAATTTGAAAAAGCACGTGTATTACGATTCTTCAACCTACGCGACAAACTCCGTAGACAACGTCAACGTCGTCAAAAACGTAAAGAACGTCGCTTAGCACTGCTTAAATTCCGTGATCCAAAGTCATCACATATCCGGACTGGATCAAAGAATGAAATAGATTATAATAACTTGGCAGAACAAACATTACGTCATCAAGCATCATTGATTAATTTAGCAGATGAATCTATAGAGGAGGGATATACTGCTTTTCGTGTCTTTGATCGTCACGAAAGGGGACACTTTGATACCAACGATAATGAGTTATTTACTCCATCGAAGATTCGTATTGAGATACTCAATCCTAATCCCAACAATCGTTATAGTGTTACCATTGAAGCAACGGACAAGTATACAGGTACTGCAAAGTTGATTAATCGACAGTCGGCAGTGGGTTCATTGATCTATGCTTGGGTACCAATCTTCCCGGGAGCATACACTATTCATGTACATGAGATTGATCAAGAGTTTAGTCATACCACGCCACTAGTGACACCCGGTGAATATCCAATTTACATCAATGAAGGATCATCAGCACAAGGCATAGGCGTGAGCATGTTACAAGATCGTATCGAAAACATGCCACCATGTCAATCAATTCAAAATAATGTACAATTATTCTCTAATTGGGATGGTGATTGGCTAGGACCTGACTTTCAGCTGCCAGATAGTGTACGTACTGGATGGAGTTTTCTTCCTAGTAGTGAGACTATGGGATGTAAGTTGGAAACATTTAATTATGATGAGATACAAAGTATACCCGAGAAAAAGAAGATTTTAATACTCGGTAGATCTGTAGAGCGCGGAGTATTCTTATCTTTAGTTGATATGATGTTAGATCGTCAAGAAGGCAAGTTTATCAACAAGTCTACAATTGGCAAGTGTTGGGGCCGCGCCTCAGTGAAGAAGAACAATCTTGAGGTCATGTATCAAGACTTTCGAGTTACTGAATTCGAAGACCCAACCGAGGAAGCATTTATTGAGTGTCATAATGAAAAGTTAGTAAAGGAACCGGGCTCAAGCTTCATTCATAATGGTACCGCTGTTTGGCAAGAGATATTTACACAAGATGCAAGTGAATGGCCTAATGTTATTTTCATGGTGACTGGCTTAGGTGCAGCACGATTTCGATTTGAACATCATGTGATACCCTTTGTACAAAACTTACCACCGACTTGGGATGGTACCTTGTTTCTTGGTGATATGGAGTTCTCGGGACGAACTGCTGGACTAATGTCCTCCTCAAGATATGAATACTACCTCCAAGAGATTAGTAATCTTGTAACTTCATTGAATGATCATCGAGTACGATGGATCGATGGTCCGGGAGTATCCAAGGAACAACGTATGTACAGTCAAAAGGGACCAGACTTTGTAGGCCGATCACAACACTTTCATCATTCCTGTATGGAAATTGATGATGAGGATCCTACCAAGGCAATGGCAGTCTGTTCGAATGTCACTGAAATGGTGGGTAATCTACTCTTAGCTCATGCATTAGGTCCGAAAGATCAGTTCTTGCAACATGTTGAACAAGTTAAGAATTCATTTCATGACTTTACACCCAACAAGTCGCCGTCTCAGTTGACATGGTGTCATGCTTGCCCGAAATGTATGATACCAATGCATCTAACACCTTACCCAAATATGGAATGTGTTGAGGGGCCATTAACGGCCAAAGAAGATTATGATTGTTCAGCTTTACGATTTGACGGAGTATCGAAAGATATTGTCCAGGGTATGTGTCCAGCAGATTGTCTTGAACAGCCATTCAGTGATTCATTTGGTAGTGAAACTGATATGGTCTATGTAAGACAATGTCCTCTTGTTGGCAATCAGTAGAGAGTAGAATGAAGTAGTAGTACTGTCTGTTGTCGAGGCGAATAGTATAGAAGAAGTAACTTAATGATTAGTTGTAGAGTACTTCTTACTAGATAGACAGGTACATATCAGTATAGCATTTGCTTACTTTAACACTCCTACTTGATCCCCGAGTAGACTTAAGCCTTCTTCCCATTCTGAACCCCCCTTACCAACTAATTATATCAGCTTAGTTGTAGTCCTCACTCTCAACATAATCCTCATACGCACCACTACGGAAGAATTTGGCAAGAACCTTCATGTCCTTTTTATCATACTCGTCAAAGAAGTTATCCAAGACTTTGGCCTCTTCTTCATCACATTTGCCCCAGGCGCAATGATAATGTCCACTGGTATGCCAATGGTGCCCATCCTTCCAACGATCGTAGTCATTCGCTACTTGCCTGCTGTTTTCATAATGATGTTGGTGAGCATTCTTCCAACGATCGTAGTCATTCGCAACTTGCCTGCTGTTTTCATAATGATGACCACCAGAATGATGACCACCAGAATGAGGACCACAACCCTGTCCAATACAGATCGGTTTGTCATAGGTACGACCGCTGGAGTAGTGGCCGCGATGGGCAACATACGCTTCGTCTTCGGAGGTGACGCCATGACGAAGACGACGCTGTATGTATCGTATTGCAAGAGAGAAGGATCATCGTCGATTGAGCATATGATATGAAACATAATATGAGCATAAGATATGATCACATGATGTGAGCATACGATGTATGATCACATGATATGAGCATAAGATATGATCACATAATATGAGCATATGATATGAACATATGATGTGAGCATCGTCGTCGACGACTATATACATAACATAATACAAACTCACCTGTCCATCGGCGGCAACAACACCCGAGGAGGAGGAGGCGATGACAAGAGCGGCTGATGATAATACTAGTTTCATTGTAGTTTGTTGTGTTGATATTGCAAATATCGATATTGATATAGATTTTATGAGATGGAGAATCTAAACAACAGAGAAGTTGAACTATGGCAGTGGAGTAAAGTACAAATAAAACATTACATCAGATGTTCTCAGAAACTAATGGACGTGTAGCATCATGATTATCCATCGAGGGGAGGATATTGGGTCTTCTTTTCGATTATTTTTCTCACTCTCACTGCTTGGACAAAACGCGTGTTATCCTGCCCGGCCCATGTCAGCGCCGGGCATATTGAATATTGCCGAATATAAATACTTTATATCCAAATTTACAATAGCCACAAGTGTGACATTGAGTGGTGGTGGGGCTGCCTAAATCTCATCTCAAAAGGGCTCATCATTTCACAATGGCGCGAGAGGACAACTTGATTAACAATGGCAATGAAGTAGGAGTAGCTGTGTCCTTAGGTTTAATAGAGAGTAATAGTATTGGTATTAAAGAGAATTATTAATAGTAGATATATTATTTATTATAATTGCAATATACCGGTAATTATTAAACAATGGCGCCATCCAAGAAAAGAGCCTACATAATAATAGCATCAACTACATTAGTATTACTTAACACGATCCCTACTACTATTGCAGCCAATGATAATGAGAATATAAGTAGTGAATCGTCCTCACTAAGACGGCTGCAAAGAGAGGGTTATAATAGTAATAAGAGGGGTATAAATGATATAGCAGCAGATAAAACTGCGGTAGGCAATAGTCATAATAGATTGTTACGTCAAGCACAAAATATCTATGAAGTTCAAAGTATTATACCCTCCAATAAAAAGGAGAGTAGTACTCAAAACGATAATGTTAACAACAATCATCGACAATTAAACTTTCAAAGTTGGTATCAAAAATTTATTGGCGGCGGTGACGAACCAACAACGTCGTCACCTCAAACACCATCCCCGTCATTAACGACATTTAATGATCAGACATTACCACCCGATGCACCATTGCCTACCAATCCTCCTGTCGTCATTTCGACACCAGCTCCAAGTAGTAGTGGATCAATAGATCCATTAAATGATGCAACATCTCCACCACCAACATTACAAATGGTACAAAATTCAGCAGCTACATTATCACCCACATCATCTAATCCAACACCCATACCTTCCCTTACACCATCACTTCCTCCATCCCTTCCTCCAACACCTAGCCCAACAAAGACAATAACAACAGAGCCAACACCACAAATAGTAGCCAAAACAACAACAACCACAAACAATACACCACGACCAACACGTAAGATATATTCACCAGGTGTGCGTAATCGACCAACTCGTGATCCTACTCCATTACCTACTCCAGTAGTTAGTGGCACGCCACCTACTACCTCAAGTCCAGTAGTGATGAGTGACGAGCCTACGAAAGAGATTGACCCAAAGTCTGGTGGTAGTGAGACGGAAAGTCCAACTGTTGAAACTTCGGTACGTATTCTTTAGATATAATGTTGTGATATTTATTTATGCCTTAAGCCCCCCTTGTCTAAACCCCCCAATATATCTTTCTCCCACCCCCAAACTCCCCAACCTACTCCCCCTCTCTATATTGATAAATAGATACCAACCTATTCACCATCCTTAAGTCCAATTAAATCGGATGGTACTACTACATCAAGTCCTCAAGGTCAGGTGGTCACGACATCATCACCAACAAAAGATCCCAATAGCCGTCATTATCCCAAGTTAAATGCCGACGGTACCACATCCTGCGTCGAGGATGCCGATTACCCATCATTCTACGGTTCTAACATGTTATTCAACACCCATGAGGCATGTTGTTTAGCCTATCCTGACGCCTGTCCACGTTATTCACATTGTGCTTCTGGTACACAAGGTACCGATTCCTATTGGTATCCACATTCCAATATTAATGATGGATCGACATATTGTGCCTCTGACAATAACTACCCTACTGATTATTATACCGATATGTCATTATGCATGACATTCCTATTTACAAGTGAAGAGATATGTTGTGAGAAGTACCCCGAGGCATGTATGGAACCAAATAATGATGTGGGTGGATTAGGACCCAAGTGGTATCCAGACTTGAATAATGCCAATTATGAAGGACGATTAAATTGTATCTATGGATCTGACTATCCATGGTATATGACTACACCTGACTATATGTCAACACATTTATTCTACTCAGAATGGGAATGTTGTAATCATATGAAAGAGATTGGTGTCGTATGTGGTAATGAATTAGATTCGTATTGGTATCCCGTGGCTATTATTGAGAGTGGTAATGTATCATGTGAATTTGGCAAGGGATATCCACTGTATATGTTGGAGGAGGGATTATCACATTTATTTCTAAATGAAGAAGAGTGTAATAATGCCTGGGAGGTTATTCGTGTTGCTGACGATGATGCTGGGGATGGTGATTCAACTGGTACCGTTGCCACTACAACTGCTACAGTTGTTATCACTCCTTCGCCTACGGACTCACCCACCATGTCAATGTCACCAACGGCAAGTCCAACACTACCTCGTTATTGGTGGCCTGATACTACTAACCCCGAGATCAATGCATGTGTTTACAGCAATACATATTTGGAATATATGATGCAGTTTTCAGAATTCTTCTTATATGATGATGCCTGTTCATGCTGTGAAACACACGAGTGTTTCGATATGGAAGGGTATGATAGTGTTGCTGGTACACTTTCCGAGTGTGATATGGAAGGGAACTTTGCCACAATGCCCACTGAGCCGGCTCAAGATGACGCCGGCGTCGTTACGACAAGCACTGCAACTACAACAACAAGCACTACAACCACAGCTAATCCAACACAGCCACCAAGTCCTCCACCAACATTAGCTCCAACACTTCCCAAGGGACCGAATGGTAAAACCATATATGCCTATCCACTAGTTTTGGATGGTATTAAACTTTGTGTCTATGATGATTCATATCCCGATTGGATGGTCATTGATGGTAATAGAGATTACTTCATATATTCAAGTTTTCAAGAATGTTGTGATGCTAAGGGATATCCCTGTACGGGACAACCGACTGTCTCGCCAAGTTTAGAGCCAACAACGTCAAGTCCATCCGATTCGCCTACAACGTCAATGCCGACAACGGCACCACCCACGAAGAGTCCAAGTCAATCGCCTTCAAAGAGACCCTCGTTAAGCCCCACCAAGGAACTGGTGTGGTTTCCTGATATTCATTCAGAAAACATCAATGCATGTATCATAGGCACTGATGAGGACTATGAATCATGGATGGCAAATGACAAGTATGGAAGAGACGATATAAGCAAGAGCTTCTTGTTTTCAACTTATGAAAAGTGTTGTTTGGCACATGCCTGTGATGACCCTGCTCCTATCTCCGATGCTGATATACCACCACTGAGGGATCCCCCAAGCGATGTAGTAACCTACATCAATGAGAATTTCGAAGAAGGCTGCCCCCCTGAGTACGAAGGAGTTTCCTCTCAAGATAATTACTTGAAAGGAGATCAAGTTTCCGTGGATGGTGTTGTATACGAGTGCATGCACTCACCACCAAGTTATAACTGTGCCCAGACTGGAAGTGAACCCGGTACATCCGGAGCTGGCGATTTGGCTTGGGATAAGGTTGGAACTTGTACTGGCACGGCTACTGAAGCTCTTCCATGGATATTTACTGGTGATCGAAACTGGGAATTGACATCACTTCGGTCTGTATCAGGCTCACACTCAATTCGCTCAGGCGACTTGAATGGACTGGCTGATGCGGAATCTGTTCTTAGCATCAAGATTGATTCTATATCAGGAGGATACATCAAGTTCTCCTACTTTGCTGATCTTGGTACTCCCTTTGAATGGTTTGACTTTGAGATTGATGGTCAGATAAAGCATAGGTTTGCAGAAGTTGAAACCGAATGGTTAGAGTATCCAGAACAAGGCTATGATGTAAGTGTCGGTCCTGGTCGGCATACCATAACATTCAAGGTTGTAACTAGTTCTGATGTGCCCGACTTTTGGAAACAGAGAACGTCGGTTGTAAACGGTGTATCATTTGCTGACTTGTTTGGTAGGGGGTTCATGTATATTGATGATCTTGAGTTTATACCGATCAGTAGATGATGAAGGCAAGGGGAAAGGGGGATGTTTTATATGATTTATAAATTAAGAATATATGTTTGACTGACTTTATATTAGTCTACCGACCACCGGTACAGTAGTTGAGTTGTCTGTCTAGCCTCACTGGTGATATGAATTCATCTTAGTGTCCAGTGATGAAATTTATTCCCTGTTGCTGTAATATTCTCAGCTGCTCATATCGCTCACGATTTGCCGAGCAGTGTCCGGCACTGTCTGGCGTGGATTTGGAGAAGAGCCCTGACACTTTGCGACACGAACCATTCTTATCAATTTGTTAATGCCCACTATTTGATTCAGATGTTCATGTACCTCAAATCTCTGTTCACTTTCAATATCAAGGGCACTGATTTCTTCTCACTTTCGCACTCTACTCATCCGCGGCAACTGATATCGAGATGAAAGATGACAGACACAATTCACATTCGTCTGTGTGAGAATGAAGATGTACAAACTTACAACAAAACATACGCCAATGAGATAGACAGGGTAGAGGAGATCTGTGGCAATGCAGTTCAAGAAACTCAAGATTCAATTGTTCTCGTACTGTCTGACATAGACAGTGAACGAGATAATAAGGGAAAAGAGGAGCATGATAAGGAGGGCGAAGAAGAGGAACCTGGCAACGACGGCAAACATGAACCTCAAGTTCAAGAATCAATCGTATTGGTTGACATGAACGATACTTCTACTTTCAATGCTGACCGTCGTCGGTTTGTTAACATTGACTTGGACGAGTGTATGCTACACAAGACAAACTCTAACTCATTAAAGGGTAGAGAATCTACGCATTGTTTCCATATTCATGATGATGACGAGACTAAGCTTATGTCTCTTTCAGTAACAGTTGTTTATTCAGGCTCCTTCAATGATTCTACATATTCTCCAGGGGTGTTTCTGTTAAACTAAACCAAGTATCTAACGATTGTACCTCATCAATTGGACATTCACCGCCAGAGATGCAGCGTTTGAACTCAGAGAATCAAATGGGCTGCATTGTCATCCAGTATCAGCAAGAAGAAACTGTCTTAAACGGAGGCATGTTTGAATTAGTAGTCACGGCTGACAGTGATATAAACTATAGCATCACCTTGTGCGCAAAACTTGCTTGTCCATTGACCAAAGAAGTAAAGAGAAGACTTGCTCGCATTATTGCAACTCGTGGTGAGGTTAAAGAATGTAAGGACCAAGTATCAGTACTTGACAAAAAAATGATACTATTCGAAAGAAAGAGGCGTCTAGAAGATGGACTTATCAACAAGTCCAAAGAACAGTCTGCCAAAAGTCTTGCAGAAGCAGAGAAACTGGATCTTGAGCTTGATTATCAAGATGATGAGGATGAATGGAAGTCGACTGTTGCTCAGATTGAAAAGTTAAAACTCGACAGCACTGAAGCTTGTAACCTAACTGCTATGCGGATGAAGATGCACGAGAGCCTATGCTCAGATATACAAAAAGCAGTAGAAGGAAGAGATCTGCTACAACAAAAGATGATGAAACTTCAATCCAAAGTTGATGCTGATGTGGCTCTATTGACATCAGTAGTTCCTAATATTTTGCCAGACAAGGCTTCCGAGATCATCAATATACTTCTTCTTGGATCAGATGATGATTGAAGCTATAACCTTAAACCTGTATCACATCGGGCACAGATTGAATCATCATTACATCTTGCTGTTTTTCCTTTGTTTGAATAGCAGCAAGACCATTCCTCTCAATAGTACACCAATTCTGTTGTAGAAAGGCGGCATCCTGTTTGGTTATACCCACTCCATCATTGTCACAGATAGAAGAACTTGTCAACTCCACTCTTCCGCCATTTTTTATTAAGATGCCACTATGATCTCTCGAGGCTCCTGTGACAATGATGCTCTCCCAGTTGCCACCAGCATTACTGTCAACAAAAATGCAGTTGCCTATACTGCCTCGATTATCAAGATTGCACTTATACATGTCCAGACAGCCACCTGATTCAATTCTCAACATGTCTTTGTTGGGCGGTGGTCCTGTAGAAGCTATTCTAGAGCGTCGTATTGTTAATCCTTCCATCCAGCCACGAGACTTCCAGCCTAATTCACCTCTCAATTCAAGTATCACATGTCCTGGTTCATTCTCGTCTCCCACAAGTCGTATCGGCTTGTCGACGAGTAGTCCCGGGTCGTTGATAAAGTAATGCCCGTCACCAAGCTCAATTGTGTTACCTGGATGAGCTGCTTCGATGGCATCGGATAGTGTACAAAAGTGATTCGGTGTCAGCTGATTCTTGTCCTTCACCATTGCACCTTGTTCAATTGGCCATACATGAAGTATAAAAGAGGCATCATTTGCCGCAATCTGCCAATTAGAACAGGTTGCAGCACAAGTAGTACGTTCGGGGTATGGAGAAAGGTACCCCATAACCTTGATGAGGAGCTTGTTTGGTAGTGCCGTCCATCCTTTCTTCCTCGCATTCTCTTCTGCTTCCAAGTTCTTGAGGACTTGAGGCTTCTCCCAAGCTACTTCACCCGTGTCGACATTATGCCAATAAGATAGGTTACTACGTCCTTCATCGGACTTTGTAATCCAATTCTCACCAGTTAGCTTTCGTTTCACAATCTCAGACTTGAGACGTGTTTTCTCTCGAATATACAATTCTCTTTGACGAGGTAGTGCCTCTGGCTCAGGAAATGTAGCGAGTAGATCACCATCCTCAAATGCCTTGAGTTCATCCTTGACCTTCTGTTGTTCAATCTCTTCAATGTCCCACTCATTACTTTCTTCAGTAGTCTGAGCTTTTCGTTGATACTCCGCCCAAAAGGATGAGAATGCACTCGACGAATCAAAGGACAAAGATGCCAAGCAAGAGAAGAAACCAAACAAGAAACGTCTCAGTGTAGATTCAACTGATGGGAGCAGTGGTAATCCAAAGTCGAAGAAAGATACCGAATCTGATGACGAG
>Ga0214477_101065_pt1 | contig 15371 bp, 13 predicted proteins | sample M1_20Mar14CPVII9_FD_165058 | JGI IMG/M metagenome (GOLD analysis project Ga0214477, IMG submission 165058) | Marine eukaryotic communities from Monterey Bay, California, United States - M1_20Mar14CPVII9sort6BwellC16 | ecosystem: Environmental > Aquatic > Marine > Unclassified | place: USA...
AGCTGCCCCTCCAGCGATTGACGAGAGGATAAACGAGTATACAGAACGTGATACTGTGCTTCAACATTTGATCAGCCGTACCGAAGAGAAGAAGACATCGAGTACTTCTCCTTCTGGAAACGAAAAGACCTCCTCCTCATCCAAGTCAAAGATGAAATGGGTTTCTAAATGGGATTTCAACTTTGAGAAGACGGAAAAGTTAGAATCCACAACAACTCAAGAAGAGGAGCAGACGACAAAGTCTCCACAAAAGTCTACTTCCAAATCATCACCAAAGAAGAAGAGTAAGAAGACTCCACCCAAGAAGTCCAACCAAAGTCCAAAGAAAAAGTCTACACCTGCTGGCAAGAAATCATCGCCAACCCTATACGAGCAGATTCTGTCTCCTGCGTCAAGTAAGAAGAAACGAAAGTCGCCAAAGAAGAGAGTAGCAGCGGACACAGAACAGTCTGAGAGTGGATCGAGTGAGAAGAAGAAGATGAAGCCATCGGGAAGTAAGCAAACTAGCAAAGAGAAAGTCGAACATGCCAAGTTAGCGACAGCAAAGGTGAAAGCAGAGTTGGAGGGTGGTGCCGACTCAAAGAAGCCCGCAGCAAAGGCGAATGATGAAGAGGAGAAGAATGATGCCGTTGTGGACCTGACGTTTGATGATTCCGACAGTGATTAGATTCATGTGTTCATAGTTATAAACTAAAGTGATCCAGAAAAGAAACCACAGGCATGTCCACAACAACGCTATAATTAACAACAGGCTACAACTACCAATCACTAATCTTAAATCCTCATCACAGGCTTAATACCCAGCAACTCAAAGCACTGCCTCATTGTAATTGCCGTGGCACGGCACAGCAACAATCGACTCTCCATCTCAGGACTACCCAACACATGACATTGGGTAACAAACTCAGATGCCGCAATCGACAGAGCATACACAAAGTCACAAATATGATAGGGGAATAAGTCCTTCAATGTTTCCTCAATCGAATCAGCAAAGAATTGTAAGTGCAACCCAAGGTTACGCTCCGACTTGTGATCCAGAACAATCTTGGACTTGCCATCCTTGATTAATGTATCAACATCCACACCGTGTTGAGCCTTGCCCTTGGTGATGATTGACTCAAGACGAGCATGCGCATACAGTAGATAGATGGCTGTATTACCCTTGGTATCCAACATACGATCATACGAAAAGATGTAGTTGGATGTGGGGTTACGACGTAAGTCAAAGTACTTGACGGCACCATATCCCATTGCCGATGCTGTTTCATGTAATTCCTCCTCAGATCGCTTGTCCTTCTCCTCCTTACCTTCCATACGTTCCTTCAAACTACTTTCCATACGTGATACGGCCTCATCTAACAAGTCTACTAATCGGACTGTATCACCAGACCGTGTCTTGAATCTCTTACCATCCTCACCTTGTACGGTACCAAATCCGATATGATCTAATCGATGACTATCATCATCAACCCAACCAATCTTCTTGGCAGCCGCGAATACCATTTGGAAGTGATCACCTTGAGTAAAGTCAGTAATGTATACAATCTGCTTAGCATCCAATACATCAAGACGGTACTTGATTGCTGCCATATCCGTCGAATCATACCCATATCCACCATCACTCTTTTGCAACATTAGTGGTATCTTATACTTGGGAACAAAGACACATTTGGCACCACCCTCCTCCACCGTGCAATATCCCGCTGTAATGAATTCATCAATTACCGGAGCAATCTTATCATTATAAAAACTCTCACCACATTCCGTAACAGTAATATCTAATCGTTTGTATACCTTCTCAAATTCAATACGACTAATATCACACAATAATTGCCAAATCAATTTACATTCGGCATCACCAGCCTGTAACTTGACAACATTCAACTGTGACACCTTTTTAAATTCAGGTGATTCATCAAATCTCATCTTGGCATTCTTATAAAAGACAGTCAAGTCAGTAATGTTTGGCATATCGCCATTGGCAAAGTCTGGATATTCTTCCTTGAGATACTGTATTAACATACCAAATTGTGTACCCCAATCTCCTACATGGTTCACACGTTGGACGTTACATCCTGTATATTCTAGGATACGACATACCGATTCACCGATGATGGTTGATCGTAAATGACCAACATGCATTTCTTTAGCAATGTTGGGTGATGAGAAGTCAACAACAACCACATCCTTCTCGTCCTTTTTGGTACCTTCGGAGAAGGAGGTGGCACACTTGGGTTGAGTAGGTGTGCCATTCTTAATAATATCATTAACACCCCCCTCCAAGTAACTAGTCTTAATCCGACTCATTATAAATCCAGGACCATTAACAACTAAATCACACAATACCGGATTATCATCACCCACCGCGTCAATAATTAATTGTGCAACATTTTGGGGTGTATTAACACCCTCTGGTAAACTTCCCGATGCCTTTAGTTTTTGATATAATGGCATTGCAATGTTACATTGATAATCACCATGCTTGATATCCTTACATTTAAATGCCTTAATTTCAAGTCCTAAACTTATTGCCGAGGGGAAGACTTTAGTAATTGCGGATGCAAAGATTGACGAGGAAGCTGCTAATAATGATGGATTTGTTGGATCAAATGCTGGTAGGGGGAGTAATTTCTTGATTAACTTTTTGGCGGAGGTGTATGCTGGATGATTCTTAGTTAAGTTGACATATGATTGAATGGAACTACTTGCAGTTGATAGAATATCAACACCATTATCTGAATGAGCATGTAGTAAACTTAGTGTAATTGCCAAATCTGCTACAGTCATCGTACCCTCACCACCATTAATAACACTACTACCACCACTAATCTCCAAGGCAGTATCAATCTTAGTTAATACCTTGGTAATCTTTTTCGAATTACCTGAACTTAATGCCGGACGTAATTCACGACTTTCAAATTCCAACCAATCATCAACAACATTGGTAATATTATTGGTACCCTCTTTACTATTATCAATTAATGCCAATGCCTTGATGATGGAATTACCACCAAATGCAATTGTATCAGGTGTTGACGAAGATGAGGATGGATCACCATATAATAATGCAGGGCCATGAATGAATGGTAGTGAGTCGGAAGTATCACCGCCTGGTAAGAGTGGAGTGGAATAGAGTATTGATGCCATACATGCTTTTAATGTACATGCGTCTGATATACCATTGCTTGGTACATTGGCTAATCGATAGGTTGGTACCGGAGAAGTCTTTTTTACTTGAGTTTGAGCTCCACTACTTTTAGAAGGTGCACCTTTTCCGCCTTGTCCTCCACCTCCTTTAGCTCCTTTGGCAGCAGCTTTTGCAGCGTCTTTCTCTGCCTTCTTGGCAAGCTTTTTGAGCTCCTTTTTGGATGGTCCCTTCTTCTCTTCCGTGTTATTATCGGCCATGATTATATTGATATTGCAGTCTCTTTCTTGAGCTAATATATACACTCTTCCTTTGAAACCTACCCACTATATGTTAACAATCCAATTATTTTCAATGCAAATAACAAATTAGTGGATGTGAAAAATTATGAGTGTGATAATTAGGATTCCCCGTGACACCAATGAAATAGCATATCGTACTCAAAACTGAAGACTTAGTTGAGTAGTGTCATCAGTAGAATATTATATGAACTGTTTCATTCACTATATCAATCCTGATTAATCTGTGTGTACTTGATAGATGAAGTTTCCCGTCTTTTGCAATTCAGTTTCGGTATCCTATTTTTGCCACCTTGAAGCAACAAAAGGCACCAATGACAATGTTGTTTATTATTGAATAGGTATAATAGGAGACGCATCTATTACCACTCTGCTGCCATTATATGAGTAGTATCAACCTCTCGTAGGCGCAGATTATCTCATCAGCGCCGCCGATTGGTCGAAGGATACCAATAGATTTATTGGACACAAGTGCACAATCAAGCCTCTCCTTCAACTATTGTTTGCATAGAATCACACAATTAGCGCAGAATATATAGTAATACAAACACCACTAATTGCAATATGGCAACATCAATCAATACAATTACACCACCGGCTCCACTACTCAAAAGTCCAAGCTTGACCAAGCGTATTGGTAGTGGTTCTGGCAACTTACTCTTAGGACGCAAAAAGAATAATGATACCTCACAAGGTACACTCAATACCAATTCATCATTGCGGAGTGTATCATTTGGTAGTAGCGGACCCAATACTGGAGATGGTGGTGTTGGCCCATCGAATAGTAACTTGGCAGATGATGCCGAGAATGACGACCCCCTCCTATCTTTGTTTAGAGTACACAATACCAACAGAGTTAAATTTGACCTACAATTAGATGAAGACACCAATAACAAAGACTCGAAACAATCATCTACCAACAATCCACCATCACCAACACGTAAAGCATCCGATAAGCTTAAGAAATTCATACCCTCATTTAAACGTACACCGTCCAACTTAACGGCATCATGTCTACTATCCAAAGAGTCGAATGAATTAGATGATAATGATCCGGAAGATGCACTGATTAAGAAGATGTTAGAACCCACGCCTATGCGACGGATTAGTTCGTTTTTGGATGGTATGAGATCTTCTTCGTCAAGTGGTGGCGGTATTAGAAGTAGTAATGGAAGTAATAGCAAGTTAGAAAGTAGATTGGCAAAAGAAGAAGAGAAGGCAATAACATTGGGTGAATTGGAAGGAGCTACTCAATCCTTTCAACAACAACAAACAACAGTCGAGGGTAGTACTATCTCCGAGATTAGTCCAACTCATACACAAAATAGAGCAAATATACCTAAATCATCTAAAGAGAATATAGCCAAACTCCTCAAGAAGGCACAACGATCTCATAAAAAATCATTCCGATACCGACTAGCAATGAAATATTACCTACTCGCCTTGAAAGAAATGACAGCAGCTGGATATTCCGATACAGACCCCTTAACAATAAAGGTATTAAAATCATTAAATAATGTTCATCATGCACAATCCACCATTCAAAATTCAGCAAATATAGTAGGCATGGGTATCCAACATGAAGATAAGAATCAATTAATTAAATCATTACGAATGTATACAATTGCATACCGGATGCGGAGGGATTCACTAGGTGTCGATCATCCAAGTTTAGCTGTGTTATTAAATATGATGGGGAGTGTACAAGTGAAACGTGGTGAGTATGGTGAGGCAATGAAGATATATGAATTAAGTTTAAAGGGACGGCCCGATGAGAATGGCGGGAAAGGACGGAAGAAGAATGAATTTAGGAATAATAACCCATTGACTACAAGGTATGTATTCATGCATGTGTATGTGTTGTAATACAGGATATACTGAGATACATGTATGCTCACACTTCTTCTCTCTTACACAGTGTGACACTTCGGGATATGGGAATGATACTAGAACACAAGGGCAACGAGGATAAGGCATTAAAGTTCTATCATGCTAGTTTGAGATATGCAGTCAAGTTTAAGACTGCCAATACCGAACAACAGCAAGCTAAGCTTTTATCCAAACGAGGTGATAGTGATGGTGGATCTGATACCGGGAGTTTACAAGGCAGTGCCACCCAAGGAAGTAGTAGTGGTGTAAGGGGTAAATCAGGAGGTGATGTCGACGACGAGAAGGATTGGTTGGATAATATGGATAATAATATTATTGATGATTCATTCTCATTGAAGGAGGTGCGTATGGCCAAGTCTACCACCATTGGTAAGAGTGAGAGTAATGCAACTGACGGTGTGGAGGATGTTGCAGAGAATGGAGAGATGGAGCTCTTTTTAGAAACAAGATTTGACCGATGGGCCTTATCCAATCACAATAAGGAGACATCCAAAGGTAGTGACGATGACTCCAAGTTTTACTACGATGAACTATTCAACCAGAGCGATTCACAACAACCTGTGGGTATAGCTCACTTCAACAGTGCCAAGGCCAAGGCAAAAGAAGGAGAGGCGGGTGCAGGAGCAGAGATGGATATTGCCATGACATTACATCAAATTGGACAGATACATAGACGGTCACATCGTTATGCCGCGGCTTTATCAGCATATAACGCGTCACTAAGAGGAATGAAGGAGGTGCTGGGGACACAGCACGGAAACATAGCCGCTATACTGGGAAATATTGGTAACCTATATATGGAGACGGGTGATTATGACGAGGCTTTTACAATCTATCAAGAGGTGCTTGGTATAGAAACATTGCATCTTGGTCTTTCACATCCTGAGGTGGCTGTGACATTGCACAATATTGCCACCATTGAATGCTCACGGGGAAATTTCGCTGAGGGAGTCTCTCTTTATAAGCAAGTCGTTGACATGCAAAAGATAAGGTATGGCAACGAACATCTCACGGTGGCAATTACACTATCATGCCTGGCCGATGCCTTAGAGAAGTCTAGAAATACATCTGGAGCGATTAAAGTATACGAAGAGGCACTTAAAATCCGTATAAATGTGCTTGGCAAGTCACACTTGGATGTTGGTAGATTAATGCACAAGCTTGGAAGGCTAGCATCAAGTAGGAAGGACTATGCCATTGCAGACATTTACATGATGAGAGCGCTGGAAATTTACTCAACAAACAAGTTGAAACAAGATCATATCTTTATGCGTGAAATGAATAGAGACAAGGCGGATATACAAGCCGGATTGGCTTTTGCAAAGAAGTAAAGAGTAAGTACTCTGCACCTGAACTAAGGTTTGAAGCACGGGAAACAATACCAACGTCATACGCCATAAAGTATCAACACATCAAAACAGTTAAAGCTTAATTACTGAATCACGAGACTACATATATTAGATCGAGCACATTCTCAAGCGGACGAGGATGACTGATGCTTTCGTAACGTCTGCAAAACGTATTTACCATAACGAGACTTTGACAGCTCCTGGTAGTTTGAAGATAGTAATTCAAAGAGCTCTTCTTGTAAACCACCCTCACAATTCTCCAAGGCCTTGTTGACAACGTAGTTAGCTATCCTATCTTTCGAGAGTTCTACTAAACAGCAATACCCTCCTTCCTTGTGTCTTGTATCTGAGAGCATCCCCTCGACTAGTTTTGACTTATGTTCTGGATCACCATGTTCAAGTATGGTTTCGATGATGTTGGATGCATATTTTTGCTTTGCAAACTTGAGGAGCTGATCACTCTCGATCAATCTTTCGATGATAGAGGCAATTTGTTCTTCACTGCCATTGAACAAGACGGCTTGAATGACATAGTTTCCATACCTGTCACAAATGAGTGTTTCAACATTGCAGGAGATGATCTGTTCGACGACAGCATGCTTTTGCTCATCAACGCAGTGCTTGATCGCACGTTGGACGACTCGGCATCCATAGCAGTGTGTTGACAAATCGTCAATGTTCACCATAATATCATCAATGATGAACTGTATTCGCAGAGCGGCATTAGGCTTGCCATCTTTGTCTTCATTTCTGGCAAATGAGCTCATAACTTGGATGAGTCTTTGAACCACGTGATTGCCGTTGGGATCACGAGACATGGTTAAGATCTTACCATGAATCTTGAGGATTAGCTTGTTTATATCTTCTTGGGCAAGACACCGAATTGCCTTTTGTATGACACGGCAGCCATTTTTATGCATACAAAGTGAAACAACATCTCGGCCACACATACGGGAAACCAACTCTTCCTTCATCTTGTCAGTTCCGAATTCAAAGAGGCCTTGTATGACGAACCTTCCATAGTTGTCAACCCAAAGATCTTCCTTACCAAGTAGAGCAACCTTCATGGCTAACTCTTGTTCATCAAGGGTACCAGAACGAAGGCGTTCATTAACAAATCTTGATCCATCCTCATCAAAGCAGGCAATGTCGGGGATTATAGCTGATAAAGATATACATGAGAAGAGGAGAAGATGCAAGAGTAGCATGTGTGAGATATCATTGCTGATAAACTGGAAACGAATTGAACATATCATATGTCATTATATATAGTATCATTACTTACTTTGAATATCAAACAAAGTAGATGCCGGTTCACTCGTTACATGATTGATGATCATTCTCAGCTTATGATCACGTGCATTATGTTCTTGTAAATCAATCGGCTGATAAGAGTATGAGGATATCCTACCATCATGCCCATAGTCTTGATGATGTTGTGCACCTGTCCATGATTCATAGTACATTTGCTGAGCTTGAGGTGGAGGTCCTGATGGATATTGATATTGTTGATATGCCTGAGGAGGAGTCATACTCGGAGGGAGATATGCATGATGAGACATGTATTGTACAGTCGAGTACATGTCATCATCAACATCTTGTTCATAATTATGTGGAGAGTAGTGATAAGGTTGACGCATCATCATCGGTTTGTTGAATTAGATTTGATGATATGAAGGGAGAGTAGAGAAACAATGTATATTATTGATCAACCTTTCCAATAATGAATACTTCGGCTGCTACTTCCTTGAATTGCAATGCCACTGTTGATTGGGTATCGTCGAATCGTCGGCAAGCGTCTCGAAATGCTCGAACAGTATGTCCAAAGTGATCGAGAAAGTTTGATGATATATCAACCGATTTTGCACGTCGATCTATTATCTTCTTTGCACCAGCTGGATGATGATCAGCAAACTGAGTAACGTCCAGTATATACCCGTCTACAATCACCCAAAGTTTACGATTATGTGGGTACCGTCGTTATACTGAACTTGAGAGCGACTGAATATATTATTGTTGTTATTATTATCACCCCACTTCATGCTATCATGCTCAATTATCAGTCAAATGAACAAATGGTAGTGGCATCAATACATCAGAAATAATTGCCACTGCTGGTAAGCAATATCGTTGCTTCACTTTGTGTTTCTTTATTTCCGCCTGTCGACGTCCTAATTTTGAGACACGTATCTGCCTAACCAAAGGTATCCTCAAGATAGGCGAGCATCAGAAAGAAACTCTACAGAGGAATAGTAGTACTCACCGTAGGTTCGAGGAGTATCTAAAAGATTCTGAGTAATTTGCAATTGCAATTGGTGGCCTCATAAAATCTTTTGTTGAATACATTAAACAATGTCAAAGCGCGATAGTAGCAAGATGAGCAAAGTACCAGTAACTGTATTAACAGGTTTCCTCGGGAGCGGTAAGACCACCCTCCTAAACAACATCCTAAACGATAGCACACACGGGATGAAGTTTGCAGTTATCGAGAATGAGTTTGGTGAGATTGGAGTTGATGATAAGGTGTTACCCGAGAATGTCGATGAGGAAGTTATTGAGGTTATGAATGGTTGTATCTGTTGTACTGTTCGTGGTGATCTTGTTGAGGCACTGAAACGCCTACACAAGAGAGTTGATCAGTTTGGTAAGTTGAAAGATTATATAATGTGCACATGATATGTTTACATAAATTGTATCCAATATGTCTCATCATATGAATCATACACCCGTGTATCCTTCTCGTCTCACCCGCCTCTTTGATAGACGGAGTGATCATTGAAACTACCGGCTTAGCTGATCCAGCACCCGTTGTTCAAACATTCTTTGTTGATGAAGATATCAAAGATATGTACAGCCTCGACTCTGTTATCACTGTAGTTGATGCCCATGTCATCCTTGATCGTCTTGCCGAGGAGAAGCCGTAAGTATCCATATATGATTTGTATCTGTTTCAAATAACGATGCGAATCTTTATTTATCAATTCATATGTGTATCTCATGTGTATGTTCTATGTTTGATATTCTACTATCTTAGAGAGGGAGTCGAGAATGAATCAGAGGAACAAGTCTGCTTTGCAGATAAGATCTTATTGAACAAAATCGACCTTGCCGACGAAGCCAAGTTAAAGAAGATTGAAGCAGCGCTACGAAAGCTCAACCCTACCACACCCATTATTCGTTGTGAGCATGGTAAGTATAGATTAGAATTGATTGTTATAATGTATGTTGGTATTGACTAGAAATACATCACTCATAATATATCGTTTCTCTTCCCATCCCCCCATCAACTGAATATGCAGCCAAGGTATCTCCTAAGGAATTGCTCAACATTCAAGCATTCGAGCTCCAACGTGTTCTTGATTTTGACCCTGAGTTCTTAGACGAGGATGCCGAACATCAGCATGACTCTACGGTATCATCTATTAGTTGCCGTGTCAAGGGTAATGTCAACCAGGAGATGTTATCTCGTTGGATTGGGCGTTTAATTCAGGAAGATGGAGCCAACCTCTACCGTTACAAGGGTATCCTTAGTATCAAGGGCGTTGATACCAAGTTCATCTTCCAGGGAGTAGGTATGTTGTTTAATGGCAACATTTCTGATCAAAAGTGGGGAGTCCCAGAGTAAGTGTCTAGTGTGTGATCATACATGACATATGGTATGTATAAGTCTTATTCACAACTTGGTATCTCACATATCACATACGTCCCTCTGTACAGATCCGAGCGTGAGAACATCTTCGTCTTCATTGGAAAGAATCTTGATCATGATTGGCTCAAGCAGTGCTTCATGGCATGTTTGGTTTCTGACACGCTTCGTTTCAAGGTTGGAGACTTAGTTCAGGCCAACATCGGAGAATTCACAAACGGAACAGTTGTGAAGACATGGGACGATGGTAATGCCTACAGGATTGAGCTCGAGGATGCTGATAAGACCAATGTGTATGCTCCTATTGATGTTGATACTTATGTTCGGGCTCGTCCCTAAGTAAGTTGTCCTCATCCAATCAAGATGACATGATGGGTGACAAGGGGAGAAGCCGTCGGCCGAAGGAGGTAGCAAGCTTACTCTTTGTGGTTTCTACAACCATTGAGAGATAGGAAGTATATAGCATAAAGCTTGTTGTTTATATTAGTACAAATATCTTGTCAGCTATGTACGTCTAAGCAATGTAGGAGAAGAGATACTCTATAGTTACTATTGAAAGATTTCATCTAGGCATACTCAACATTTAGTTAACTGTTAGCTATTCAAGCTCTAATCAAACTCTATTCATAAACAGATCAACTCATTCCCATTGCCATGCTTGAAACAATGATCGAATCGTTTGGCATGGTATCATCAATGGCTTTTGCATCCTCACAAGCTAATCTCAGGAACTCCATCCCACTCAAATTCCAAATTAGCTGACCCCAATCTACTTCTTCTTCTTTATCCTCTTGTGTATGTTTATTGTATGACGAGTTCAAATCCTGTTCTATTTCATCTTGACATAATCCACAACTAAGAAATGGTTGCCACATTGTCTCTTGACATGTGAGTGGTTCTACGCCGTCGGGTATACTTTTACTTCTATCCCATTCTTTATTGCTAGCACAAATGGTATAAGTATAATAATCGTTGCTGGTATTACTCTTCTGATGGATATCATTCATGTTTTCCATGCTTCTTCTATGCCATTCTTTATAATAGTATTCGTTTGGTTGATAGTTGGAATGTGGCATGATGACAAATCTTAGATCTCCTTCTCTCTAGCGTAGGTGATCTTAGGTGATGTAATAGTGATCTCCTGCTGGCCAGAACGGTCTCTCCCTCGAGTACCAGATCGACTGTGATGATAAGGATACTTAAACAGAGCTGACAATCAATATAGAGTCTCGCCCGCCGATCAACTGCAATACTTTATGTTGACAAAATAGAATTGCAACTGTCTATCCTCTACAACCTAATATCTCTCCTAGATACATATAATCCTCAAATGATGTGTATATCATTCACTAACTTCTTAATGATATGAAGGGCAAGCTAACAAATATCACACAACGGATAAGTTACTAATAAATCTGATAAACATGAATGATGAAGAGGCTCTACATCGGTCATGGATAGCTGCCGAAATATTTAATTCATCCGCTCAACGTAATGATCATCGTCTCATTGCCGTCGCTAACATTATTTTTCTTTTCAGTGGCCAAAATTAGCTCACGAATCTTGGCTGGGATACGGTAGTTACTTAGTGTAGATTTGATAACCCAATGCATGGTATTTGAGAACAGGCCTCTCAGGTAAGGGCAATGGGCATATCCAAGGGCTTTCTCATAAAACCATTTTAAATGCTATTACGAGAAAACATGTTAGGTTAGGGTTTCATCATTCACAATACAACTGCTACCCATTATCGATGTGGTGTTATTATCCGTTGTTGTCAATAGTGTAGTAGTCGGCGACGACGTCGAGAGTATAGTATAATATTATTCAACCGATTGATACAAAACAATTTATAATAAGGTGCACCACATTGCAATAAAAACTTGACCAAACAACCCACTACCACAACAACTTCTATCCACCACCACTTATTAGATGATGCCTCCCTTTGCAGAAGATACAGACGACTCTGAATATTCACCATCATCAACATGTGATTATACCTTAATAGACGTTCTTATAGATACAATATTTGGTTGTGATAATCGCAATACTGCTACTAACGATGACGAGCAGCCTAATAATACTTCGCCGTCAACCTCGCCGCCAATAAACCAACAACTATCAACTAACAGTAGTGAAGATGAACGGGGTAGTAATTGGAGTGGTTCTAGATATTATTATAAATCAAATAATTATCCACAGCAACAAACAAATAATTCACATCAATCCCTCAATAAAAATAGACATAAATCAATATCACGGTCAAATTCAACAGGGAGTTTACAAACCTCATCCAATTCCTTTGATAAAAGCGGTGGTAATGAAACAATAATATTATCACATTTACGATTTAATCCATTGTCTGGCTCGTCAGTATCATCTATTGATGATTTTTATACTTTATTCTTAGCAGATGATGCATTAAATAGTTTTAGTAAATTTCATACTAGTATTGGTGATTCGAATATAACATGTACACCTTGGGAAACGGCACTAAATGATGTAAATTGTATTGAACGGGAAATAAAGTTTGTTACTTTGATAAGTCCGGGTAGCTCGAGTAATCCATTGGCTTCGAATCAATCATCTGCTGATAATGGGACTAGTATACCCTTGGGTGTTACCATTCATCAATCACTAATACAACAGCCGTCCTCCGCACCCACTACACAACAGCCAAACAGTAATAAATGTTGGAAATTAACATGTAATTTCTCATTCGACATTACGCCCCAAACAACATTACCAAAATTTGGCGCATATCTAATGTCAAGTGTAGTCAAGGGCACAGTTGTGACAGTTTCGGTAACATTATCCGAATGTGACGAAGGTAATATAGAATGGATTGATATGTCCTCCATTAATAAAAAGCCAGGAGTAGGACGGAATAAAAAGGGTGGTACGAGACGAAGCATCAGTGACAGTAGTAATAGACGACGTAGTAACAGTGAGAATTCAAATGATGATGGATTATTATCAGCTTGTTTTAGTCATCCGTTATTATTACCACCTGAGGGATTATGCAGCACTTCTGCGTACAATAAATCATCATCCAAACAGGGTAGGACTATACTAAACAAGGGCAATTATAATACTAGACAGCGATTGAATATAGATGAACCGGCACAAGTTGGTGCTTCGTTATTATCGGCTATCAAGGCTAAGAACTCAACCGATACAGAGACTGACGTGGGATGCTCGTATGGTTCATTGGCAATATCACATGTTTTTGATAAGTTACCAAGTTGTTCTGAGGATACCACATTGAATCTGAATAAATTGCCATCTAAACCAACAACCAAGGCACGGAGATCTAAATCAGAGGGATATAAGGATCAAGAGAAGGAAAAGGATGTACTATCAAGTTATAACTCACGTGGGACATTGAAAATGAAGCAAATGCCAAGTTACGAAGTTTCAAAATCATTATCAAATATATCAATGAGAAGTATGATATTGGATAAGAAGTCTCTTGGGAATACTACTACTGCTACCATTCCTTCTGCTGGTACTACTCCGTTTGAGAATACCTCGTCGCGGCAATCTGCAACGAGTTCTTCATCAACATTGAAACTCCCAGAACCTACACCATCATCAGCTAAGGGTGTTACACCGTCAACTGCCTCACCTACATCCGTCAGTTCCAAACCTCAAGGATTGTCAATGAGAATTGAAATGGAATTAAATGGTGAATCATCATCATCTTCATCTACCAACAACCCTCAAAATCCCATCCCATTAACAGCATCATTATCATCCTCATTCTCCCGGTCCACATCCATCTCAGGCATTGATGATAAAGTCCGTCGTGGACTCAAGAAACGTATAGCCCGCAGTTGGATAACATGGGCCGAGTCATGGAGTATGAGACTATGGGAAGAAGAGGAGGATGAACGGTCACGACGTATATCACTGGGTGAACCGGCCATACCACTTGAGAGTGTTGGTCGGATTAAGAGTAATGTTCGACCTACTGTCCGGAGGATTGGTGAACTGCCGCTAAAGAAGCAGGGTGCTGGTGGATCTACTTCTTCGAAAGGAGGTCGTGCCAAGTCTCATTCACCTTCATCTTTTCAACATTTACGAACTACAAGTCGACGATCAGAACGTTGGATGTCTCTGGACAACGAGGTCGGTGAGGAGTGTGGAGTTGAAATTCAATGCACCCTGTCCACTACTCCAAGGAAGACTCCTTTGCCTATGGACGCCATAGAGCCCAAGGATGTACCGTTTGATGAACCAACCAAGAAACCGAAACAAGGCAGCAGCACCTCATCAACTAAGGTATTCACAAAGAACTCGAAGAAGCGTTCATTTAGATGAAAGTCTACTACAAATTAGATATATCCCCAGGAGAGAAATGGAGATTAGCTCCATTCTTTTCTCTTAAACACCCACATATTTGACTTGATTTAGCCTATCTTAGACGGCAAATATCAAATCAACAATATAGGTTATTAAATCATAAGCAATAATAGCTTTACACCTATCACTTATAATTCTGGCGAATTTTGCTTTGCCTTTTCGGCAGCCTCTCTTCTCTTTTGTAGCATGTCTTCTTCCTTCTTTTTCTTTCTTTGCTCTCTATCTGCCAGTCGTTTCTTCCTCTTTGCTTCTCTCTCTTCATCTGCTTTCTTCTTCTCTGCTTCCGATCTTGATATTATATCCTTTCGTAATTGCAACTCATTCCCTTCTATATCATAATATCTCGATCCGCCCAATACTCCGAGATATTTGTATGTTTCATGATTTTGATAAAATTCAGACCACTCCCAAACGGGCATCAATTTCTTATCTTCCCAATCCTCTAACTTCTCTTCAGCACCCTCGGGAGTATTGGTACCAGATGAAAAGCATGGACTTGCATCTCTACCTGAATAGAATTTATATGAACCTTTGAGTGCACTGTAGAAATCTTCTCCATCGGTAACATCATAAACTTTTCCTAATATAGATAACCATATACGATGTTCTTTCTCGACATGTATTGATAGTTCTTCTTCTGATATGACACGATCTCCATTTGATGCAAAGATTTG
>Ga0214477_101067_pt1 | contig 15336 bp, 12 predicted proteins | sample M1_20Mar14CPVII9_FD_165058 | JGI IMG/M metagenome (GOLD analysis project Ga0214477, IMG submission 165058) | Marine eukaryotic communities from Monterey Bay, California, United States - M1_20Mar14CPVII9sort6BwellC16 | ecosystem: Environmental > Aquatic > Marine > Unclassified | place: USA...
CCTCGGATGCTTTTAGGTTGGCTAATTGTAATGACATTTTGATGATTGTTTCTTCTAAGTTGGATATATGTTCATCTTTTAATTGTAATTTTTCATCTTTTACTTTTAAGCGTTGTTGTAATGTACTAATTAGTGATTCACAATTGACTAAACAATCGATTGCATTTTCATAATCTTGTCGTAGATCGAATTGTTCTAATGGTGTTTGACTATTGTTATGTGAGCTGCCTTCTTTACTATCGTCGTCGCCGTTACTATGGAAGGATGAACGATTATTGTTTAATAGATGACTATCATTAATATCAGTATATAATTTACTATTGCATAAGTCTACATCGTCGTATATAATATAGGATTGTATTGAGTTTGTTAATACGCTACTTCGATTGGTATTAGTTGATGTTGATAGGCTATTGCTAAGCAGTTGTTCTGGTACTGGTGCCATCTTATATCTTGGCCGCTTGGCCCTGATTATATGTATATAATAGACCTACTGTATACGAAGCCCGTCGTGCAGTTTGATGGTTTGCTATTGCAATGAGACTATTGATTGGGGGTAGCTCGTGAACGACACAACTTATGTTCAATTTGAAAGTTTTTATTGCAATGGTCTGCAATAGCGTATAAAGGCGTCCACTACTCGATAGATATAACGATCACCACTCAGTGCAGTATACCAGAGCGGCGCCAGAGCCGTATTCGAGTGTTGGGTGAGTGTTGCATAGGGAGAGGTTGTAGTAGGAGGCTCTCTTCTTGCTCTTGACTTGTCGAAATTGTGAATCTCAAAGGAGTGTCGCATCTCCGGTCATTGAAGAAAGATTTGATGCAGCCCATTTTGATTGTTTGAGATGCTAGGTATTATTGTCACTAATCTTTTTGTATAAGTGTCCTATGAGTATGACTGTTTGTTCACTGTTTAGGCCGTGATATGGCGAACTCTCTTGTCAATTTGGAGCCTATTTATACACACCTCGCCTTCTCAACTTAGGCGGCAGTGGAGTTGGAAACTTTTACTGCCCCAAGTTGACTAATTAGAGGCATTCTAATATGATAAAAATACCACATTATGCCAGTGATATGTGATCTCCTGTCTCATATCTCATATAACCACTGCCCAAGCTGACTACTTAGTAACCGTCGAGACATACATTCTAGTCAATTGAATTATGCATGAAACCGAGTGGGTCTCCTCGGCTCTCACATCCAGCTCATACTCATCATTATTGTCTCATCTCCTCCATATTTTGACGATTAACGGCCATCTACTACATCCATACATCCATACCATATCTCCGATTAGATAGCACTAAAAGCAACCATATCAATATCTACATTTCAACATGATCATGAACACCGCCTCCAAGATATTCATCGTTCCGACTGCCAAGTGTATGTCGTCTACCATTGCCAACGAGATACCCCGAGACAAGATTGATATAAGCAAATTGAACAAAGATGAACTCAAGAAGCTAAAGACACAAGATCCCTTCCTCTACTACTCAATACCTGAAGTGAATAAGGCGGAGCTATCTGGTATGCCTGTCGATCATACTAAAGTACTCCAAGATACTTCAAGTGCTATGGTAATGAGGAAATCAAGAGTCTCAACTGAAGGCATATTCAGCCTCGAGAATGAGCATGTTTATCGTACTATACTCCAAGAAGCAGCCGAGACTCAACTATCATGTCTACAAGATGAAGCTGCTGCATTGGAAGCATTTGTCACTTCACTCGAAGCAGCACGTAGTACGGATGTATCCTCGAGTAAAGCATCAAGACGAGTATCTGCTAGGAGTGTTATGAGTCTTGAGGACGAGGATGTAAACCAGCTCTTCTCTAAGGCAGCTTGAATAGTATGTGGATGGCTACTCTATGTATAGGAGCTTGTATAGTATGTTTAGTGACAAGATAAAGATAAGATACACACATGATATGTTCGTACTTCTAGCCAGATAAAGATACACATGATATGCTTTTATTTCTATATATCTAAGCACAAGATTCGTAGCCTTAACGTTTAGTGTACATCTATAAACATCTATAAGTAAGTCTTTCCACATCGAACAGTACCATCATCTGTAGAAGCTTAGTATCTCTACTCCTTAGTCTTCGATCGGAGTGAAAGAAGGATTCCCATTGACCCATCCTGTAGCATCACCATCTGCATCGATCTCTCCACGTCCGGATTCATCTAATGAACTTCTCAATGATTCATCAAAGTAGTAATCAAGTTGCCGCTTCTGACTCTTACTCTTACGTCGAAGTATACCAAACTTCTTCGAGATACTTGAACTCCTTTCTACCGCCGACTCATACCTGTCCCGCTGTAGATTATCTCCTATCCAGTTAGGCAAGGAGCTTGACAGCCGGCGTCTTGGTTTATCGAGGAGTGATTTCCTTCTGGTACGCTTTACCTCAATAGCAGTTGGTAGTTTGTTGGTAGTAGCTTCAGGCATAGACATTCTCCTCTCGATAATAGGAAGTTTATCATTATCATTCGTCTTATCATAATCGGCTGGAGTGTTGTCGTCGTCGTCATAATCATCTACGTCGTCAATAGAACCACGCAGCTGCTTGCTATGATGCTCATCCTTAGATGCTTTCTTTAAGTTGGCTAATTGCAATGCCATATTGTCTATCGTTTCTTCGAGGTTTGCAATATGCTCGGCATTCATTGCAAGCCGCTCGTCCTTGATGACTAATCGTTGTTGCAATGTCGATATCAATGATTCACAGTTTGCTAGACACCACATTGCAGTATCATAATCTCGACGTAAATCGATATTGCTATTACTCCTCTCTGATTCAGAGATGTCGGTTTCATAGAGTGATCCTACACTGCATAGTGATGATCGGATGCTATCGTTAATGTCGTCCAATGAATCGTGAAGAGTATCGATTAACTTTTTATCGCTCGGTGCATAAGTATCTTCGTCTTCGTACATAATGTAAGAACGTGCACTGCTTGTCAGTATAGAAGAGGACAAAGGAGCCATCGTTTATCGTTTGTTGTAATAATAGTAGCGTTGTATTATCCGCTTATCCGCTTTATACCTTTGCTCATTGTTGTATTTCAAGAGTGACTTTTTCTTGGGTATTAATCATTTTTTGTCTCAATATGACCCCCAAGATTGAGATGGGGTCATACATCGTACGTGGCACTGCAGCTGTACATTATTAATACAGAAGAAGAATACCCGTATACTTATAATCAGAGTATTGTAGTTTAGTTCAAGGGTAGCTTAATTTCAATTTCTATCATATACTAAAATGTGCACACATCTTATGCACCTTTCTAATCTCGTAACTCGACTTGCTACTGCTACTTACTCTTCATACTGTCATTGTTGTATTCTAGAGTAATATTCAGTCTTCTAAGTAAACGGATAAAGTTGATTCTAGCTCAACATACCTAAAGACAGTACATACTCTCGCATTGAGAAGACCTACACCCAACCTGTTTCATCTACTTGGCCGCCCGACACCCGAGCAGTCACTTGAGTAACCATATTGAGCTGATTGTAGTGGAAGATGAGAATGAGTTTGGTAGTGTATATGTTGTGGGTGATGATAAGGAGGCTGCTGCCACACTACTCCCACTTTCCCTCCAAGTGTCAACGTTGGCTCCATGGTTTTTGCAAACTCCTCTTCTAACATTATTATTTGTGCATCCTACCTCTTTGCAAGTCTCAGGGCTCTGTTTGTCCAACACCTACCACTATACCTTTTCAATTGTTGACATAGATCTGGCTTATCACGATGGAACATATCATGTCGATATGCCCCGGAGGTGATACGACGGAATCCATAGAGATTCAATTGTCGTTGAAAGGATGTGAGCTGCGCGTTGAGTGTAAGAAGAAGAGAGGGTTAGAAGACGAACAATGAAATACCGGAGGATTAATTCAAAAACTTCTCCAATACAATTCACCTTGTTATGCCTAAAGTATCGTGGCAATATATCACTAACAAATCGATCGTAATCCCGAACAGTGAATGCGTCGCCCTCGGGTAACCACGAAACAATCGATGCATCCTCCTTCTGAAGCATATCAAATAACTTCTTTGGGAATGGATTGGTTATACTCTTTTTACTACTACTTGATCTTGCGGTACGCTTCGTGGTACTGCTACCTTTACCAGCATCAGCACCAAAACCTTGTGAACTTCTTTTACTGCATCTTCTCTTCTTTATTGTGCGTCGATTATCTACGCTTTGTTGAGAATGTGGTTTAGTAGTAGGTTGGTGTACTATTAAGGGGAGGAACAACTTCATCTGTATCACTGGTTCTTTCTTTTCACTACTGCGTTCGTCATCAGTACTTTCCTCGCCTTCCTCCTCAGTCTTCACCTCCTTCACAAGCTGTTCACTTGATGTGTTGTTGTTATCTTCATCTAGCTCTTCGTCATCTGTCTCTTCACTCTTAATCGGATCATATCCCGAAGATGACGAGACAACATACTCCGGACTTTGTTGTTCATCATCCGTGCTAACATCGTCAGCCTTCACCTCGGCCTTGACTATGGGCAGACGCTGTTCATTTGACAATGTGTCGGTATCCTCAGTACCAAGCTCTTCGTCATCTGTCTCTTCACTCTTCACCGGATCGTAACCCGAAGATGATATAACACACTCCGGTCTATACTGTTCATCATCTGTACTCATATCATCTTCCTCGACCTTTACCTTATCATATTGTTCTTTGATGTTGATGGATTGTATTGATGTGTTGGTATCTTTTCTATACAAATCGCCGCCCCCTTCATCGTTTATCTCCTCACTCTTGATCGGATCATATCCCAATGATGACGATACAATGCACTCTGGCTTTATATCAGCCTTTACTTTACGCTCGTTTACACCCATATCCTTAGGGAGGAAGATGACTTGCAAAGAATGCTTTTTGCAATGGTGAAGATACCGTCAGGAATTTATATAAAACTAACTCTACAGATAAAAGACTGGTATTAGTCGATGTAGCATTAAATCGTGACTATAATATCAGTATACGAGAGAGTCTCTAGCTGTTGCATATCAATAACAATCTTCAGCGCGCTGCCACTTCTCTATCTAGAGAGCAGCTAAATCTTTGTAGTAAATCTTTACATGTCCTCTTTTTTTATTCCGTACCCCTTACACCGTGCACACTACAATCATGTACCAAAAGAGCATGCAATCTTGGTAGGGTGTGACATTTACATTAGTGAATTGTATTTGACCAATCTATCCGTCTCTCTCTTTCACTGATGATGCTGAGTTGGTTAAAAGGTTCAGGAAGTTGTTGTTCATTACATTGCAGCATTGGTAAATTGCATTGCAATGGAGAGTTTATTACTATTGCAAAATACAACACACATCGATCACTGAGAAAAAGAGATACAAATACAACTTTGCAACAATCGATAGACGATAGACAACAACAATGCAACAGCAACAACGACCACAGTTAGAAAAATCTAGATCAACACGATCAATATCATTAATAGGAGAATGGTGTCCAGAAGAGGAAGGGTTAGATTCATCGACAAGATCGTCGTCATCGGGAAGTAGACGGTATAGTGTTGAAATACCATCGTCGACTCACTTAGTGCAACATAAACAATCACATCATCGACGAGTATCACTTCCTCATCCTAACAATAACCGACGGGTCTTATCATCGGCATCGTTTTCAGCTCGTTCAGACCATCTCAGAAGACCGCCAATGCCGACAAGCAATAACAACAATAATAGCCGACAAACTAAACAAGAGGAGCCAATCTTCTACTCAATTAATACAATGCTACATCGACAAGAAGATGAATGTTGGGATAATAACAATATGGATTGTTCAGATCGATCTTCTAACAGAAGGTTGATACGGAAAGATAGTCAATCTTCAATAAAGACCTATCAGCATAGCAACAGTAGTAGTCGACGATTGATATCCTCTACAAAGAACACATCAAGCAGAAGAAGAAAGAGTGTATCCTTTCAAGAAGAAGTAACAGCAGCAACACATATCATACCACGTCCATCTTCTACAGAAATACAATCATTATATTATACAAATGATGAAATACTACATATGAAGAAGATATACCAACGACGTGATACCAAGGAGAGAGTTACAAAGAGTATGAAAGTGTTAAGTAGCAAGATGAAACAGAGGATGAATGGTATAAACTTAAGGAATGTGGATGATGATTTGTCTGTGGAGTGTATAGTTAATGCAGGTGAGGATATAGGCGTATCTTCATCTTCTTCTGGGGAGTGTTATGGTACAAAGAGAAGTAGCGGCACAAAGACAAAGATGGTGGGAGATGTTATTGAAAGAGCATCGTGTACTTTACCGTCCATGATCACTTTGTTACTTTGATTTGAGGAAATCATTTGGTTTTGTCAAAGCTTTGTATATATTATGTAAATATAAGATATTGTAAAAACTAATAAAGGTTTATCTGTATCGACTAGAAGTAGAAGAACGATCAGTGACAGTATTACATAGCCATAATATGTCTTAGTCTAGAAGAAAACTCATACATAACTTCTTAAGCTCCCCCATTCAATAGCTTGTAATGTCTAATACAAAATCCTCCCTTCTTAGCTTGATTTGTACATCCTTCATGGTTGCAAGTCTTCATTACCGCACCATGTTTAACACAAACTCCTCTATTCTTAACTTGATTTGTACATCCATCGTAACTACACTTCTTGACCTCTGCTCCGTGTCTTGAACAAACTCCTTTATTGATACTTTGATTTGTACATCCAGCATGGCTGCAAGTCTTCACTACCACTCCATGCTTGATGCAAACTCCCTTTCGAACAGCTCCATTTGTACATCCTTCGTGGCTGCAAGTCTTTAATACGGCCCCATGTCTAACACAAACTCCTCCCTTGTGAGCTTTGCTTGTACAACCATCTTGACTGCTATGATTGTATCCCCCGTGTTTGCTGCTTTACCAGTACACCCCTCAACAGAACATATCATATAATTAGCCTTCTCATGTTGAGGGATGTAAATTACATAATCAACCTTTTTATCAATTGCAAACTCTTTATGTTTTTTACAAACTCCTCCCTTCTGAGCTTGTTTGTGCATCCTTCTTGGCTACAATAATCCCGTCCCCCATGCTCTATCCTACATTTCCCATTCCCAGCTGCTTTGCGACCACATCCCTCAACAGAACACATCCTTCGGATAGCCTCTTTAACAGTCCCCTCATAGGAGGATCTATAGACAGTACATATCTCATTTTGAGAATAAACTCATCTACTTGGCAGCCCGGTTACCGATGTGCAGCCATACCATTAGTTGGATAGTAGTAGTGTGTATAAAAGTATGGATCAGGAGGAAGATGATAATATGGATGAAGTTGGTAGTGTATATGTTGTGAGGGACGATAAGGAGGCTGCCTCAACCCACAACCATGTTTGATACAAACTCCTCCTTTCTTAGCGTGATTTGTGCATCCTTCGTGGCTGCAGGTATATACCGTCTTCTTGGCACCATGTCTAATGCAAACTCCTCCCTGCACTGATTTGTTTGTGCATGCCTCATGGCTGCAAGTCTTCTTCCCTTTCCTCTTTGCACCATGCTTGATACAAACTCCTTCCTTCCGAGCTTGATTTGTGCATCCTTCATGGCTACAAGTCTTTACTTCGGCACCATGCTTAATACAAACTCCTCCCTTTCTAGCTCGTTTTGTGCATCCGTCTTGACTGCAAACCTTTCTAGCTCGTTTTGTGCATCCGTCTTGACTGCGAACATTGTATCCCTTATGTTTAGCCTTACTTGTACCACTATCAGTAGCTTTGAGTTTACACCCCTCAACAGAACGTGTCCTATGAGCAACCGCTTCTCTTTTTGCCCCGTGTCTATAGCAAACTCCCCCTTTCCCTTGGACTCTATTTATGCAACCCTCTTGACTACAATGCTTGTATCCCTTATGCTTTGCCCTGCACGTACCACTATCAGCTGCTTTGCGGGTACATCCCTCAACAGAACATATCATATGAGCAGTCTTCTTAATTGCAAACTCTCTATGCCTTCTACAGACTCCTCCCGAATGGACTCTGTTTGTACATCCATCTTGACTGCAATAATTATATCCCCCGTGTTTACTACAAGTACCACTATCAGCTGCTTTACGTTTACACCCCTCAACAGAACACTCTATACGAGCAGTCTGTTTGACGGATTCATTACTCTCTTCTTCTTCTCTTTTCCTTTTACTGCAATATCTCCTCTTCGTGCGTTGAATGTCAATGTCATTCTGAATAGATACTTTAGATTTTATCACTGATTCTTTACTTGTTCCATTGCCACATTCATCATCGGTGCTTTCATCTTCAGTCTTTACCTCGGCCTTCACATTGATGGGCAGATGTTGTTTATTTGATGTGTTTTGGTATCCTCACGTTCGTCATCTGTCTCTTCACTCTTCACCGGATTATATACCGAAGACGATATAACATACTCCGGACTACGCTCATCATCAGTACTAACCTCGTCTTCCTCCTTAATCTTTACTATATCATTTTCCTCTTTAATGTTGATGGATTGAGAATTTGATGTGTTGGTATTGTTGCACATATCTTCATCGTCAGTCTCCTCACTTTTAACTGAATCATATACCGACGACGATGATACAACACACTCTGGCTTCATATTAGCCTTTACTTTACGCTCTTCTACATCCATCATTAGTGAGGAAGATGACATATTGCAAAGAACAATAAGCAATTGCAATGGAAAGATACCGTCAAGGTTTCTATATAAATAAAGACTAACTCTACAGATAGGAGACTGGTATCAGTCGATGCGCATCAAAATAGGGACTATAACAAATACAAGTATACGAGAGTCTCTCTAACTATTGTTGATATCAATAACAATCGGAACGATCACTAATCTCTTCAATCCTCAACAATCTTTTTCTTTCATTCCGTACCCCTTACACCGTACATACGTCAATATGTACCAAAAGAGCATGCAAGCTTAATAGGGTACGACATTACATAGTGACCACATCAAGATAATATTGTCGATTTGACCAATCTAGTTCGTCTCTCTCTTTCACTGATGATGTTGAGTTGGTCGATATGTTCAGGAAGTTGTTCATTACATACTAATGATAGATTGCAGTGAAGAGTAGAATTAATTTAGTTTATCATAAATTGCAAAACATAACATCGATCGATTGATCATTTAGAAAAAGAGTACAACTCTTTTGCAATACAATCGATTATAGACGACAATAACAATGCCACCACAACAACAGCAACGACCACAGTTAGAGAAATCTAGATCGACACGATCAATATCACTAATAGGAGAATGGTGTCCAGAAGAGGAAGGGTTAGATTCATCGACGAGATCATCGTCTTCGGGAAGTAGACGATATAGTGTTGAAATGCCATCATCATCGACTCACTTGCAACAAACACATCATCGACGAGTATCACTTCCTCATCCTGGCAGTGACAACCAACGGCCAGTCTTATCATCAAGAACAACATCATCTCGTTCTATGAGACCGCTTAATTCTCAACACAACAATAAAGCCCGACAAACGAAAGAAGAGCCAATCTTCTACTCAATTAATACAATGCTACATCGACAAGAAGATGAGTGTTGGGATAATAATAATATAGATAACTCAGATCGATCATCTAGTAGTAGAAGAAGGCTGTTGATAAGAAAAGATAGTCAATCTTCAGTTAAGACCTATCGACACAGCAACAGTAGTAGTCGACGATTGCTATCCTCCAATAATCATCCATCATCAAGAAGGAGAAAGAGTGTATCCTTCCCTCCTAACCCCCAACAACTAATAACAGCTACACATATCATTCCAAAACCATCTGCCTCAGAAATACAAAGTTTATATTATACAAATGATGAAATATTACATATGAAAAGGATATATCAACGTCGTGATACTAAGGAGAGAGTTACAAAGAGTATGAGAGAGTTAGGTAGCAAGATTAAGGAGAAGATGAATGAAATAAGTATAAGGAATGTGGATGATGATTTGTCTGTGGAGTGTATAGTTAATGCAGGTGAGAATCTAGTAGTATCATCATCTTCTTATGAGGAGTATTCTAATACAAAGAGAAGCAGTACAAAGATGGGAGGTGTTATTGAACGAGCATCGTGTACTTTACCGTCCATGATCACTTTATTACTTTGATATGTGAGATATCATATGTTCATGTACATATAAATAAGCATAAGATATCTCTTTTGTACATATATCCTTTTCCTAACTTTAAACTTATTTCAGTGCGGGGCTAAATGACATGATTATATTATGTCGAACCTTGGATGCAGAACTCATGTTTAATGATGTCTTGTTTGTATGTTGTACTGACTCTTTCGAGAATTCCAGCATGCAAGTCTGATCCGCCTTAGTAAACATATCTTCCTGATCCGACTGGTTTCTCCAACGTATCCGATCATCTTTTCTACTCTTACTGCTTCTTTGGCTTTTTCGCTATTGACAACATTAACGTATACCGACAACTCCTACTCCACTCAACCGGGCATTACCACATCTATTATGACTCAAGAGGAAATCCTATGGGTTTGTTTGTCTTCTATCCAACCTCACTTCCATCCCATATTTGACTAGCACAGACAGGATAGAGCACAAATATAGCAGCCAAAATAAGAATGTAAAAAGGAATGAATACCATTGCGGCCAATACCCCATCACCCACACGTCCTCGACAGGCAAATAATATTATTAGTGAAATAATGATAACGAGGAAGAGAACTCGTGGATCACACAGCCTACTTCTTTCCCACAATCTAATTTGGATTATGTTCTTCATCTTCTTCCACCAGGGAAGATCTGGTAATGGTGGGGGTTGCTCTTCTTGCTCTACAACGACCGGAGATTGTGGCAAAGGAGGAGCTTCTTCGTCCAACTCTATTTTAATATCATCGGTCATCATTTCTGCAGTATTATCGGCGGCAGCAGCGGAGGTATCAGCCTCTGTTTCAATAATAATATCATTTGTCATTTCATTGTTGTTATTGTTGTTTGCTGTAGTATCGTCGCCATCATCGATTGCAATAACTATATCGACATCATCAGCTGAACCAGCCTTGTCAATTGTCATTTTTTTAGAAGAGAGATATGAAGGACAAAGCAGAGACTATTATCGATTATCCGTACCACCACACAGTTCAGAGACTACCCATCATATAACTGATGCATATCATGTGTTCATTTGCCAAGCAATAGTGATAAGTATATATGTCTCATTTCTCTAAACAATATTGAGCCCATCTTAGGGGAGAGAGAAAAGGGGAGAGAGAAAAAAAGATACGAGCCCAAATTTTTCTCGAGAGTATTATTGAGTTGTTGACCTCATCTATTCCTCTCTTCTAGTATGTAGTGTATAGAGATATAGATAGAGTATATTGTTACGCGGCAGCTGCAGGCTTCTTTCATCTATCTGATACCTCTTCTAACAACTCCTAATCACAATCGCATACTTATCATCGTATCTCTAAGCACTATCTCAATCAACATTTCCCATTAAGTTATCAAAGACTCCCAATTACAATAAAGTGAGTGAGAAAAACAAAATGCAAATCAAAAATTAGCCGCCCAAGATAGAACTCTAGCCTTCTACGAAGCCTGGATAGATCAGGTTTCAACACTGTATTGATTGGGTGCGATTTGGTGATAACGTTGTTGCAAAGTATCCTTTAGTGTAGTGTAGAAGTTTACATCACACATATACACGTTGCAAATTGCAATCATGTCTTCCTCCCTAATGCAATGGCAGCCGTAGGCAAGCATGAAGCAGATGTTAATACCAAGCCGGAGTGTGTTATATCATCAGGATATGATCCAATCAAAAGTGAAGCGGAGACAGACGACGAAGATATGTATAAAGATACTAACACATCAAATTCACATGAAAATCATTTACCCATCAACAACATTAAAGAAGAAGCAGTAAAGGCAGAAGTAAAGACCGAAGATGATGTTAGCACTGATGATGAACAATATAAACCAGAGAATGTTGTATCTTCGTCGGGGTATGATCCGTTGAAGAGCGAGGAGACAGATGACGAGGATACGAGTGAGGACACTAACAATAATACATCAAATGAACAGACTCTACCAATCAAAGTCAAGGCTGAGGTAAAGACGGAAGATGATGTTAGCACGGATGATGAATGCGGTAATAAAGTGAAAGAATCAGTGCAATCCCTCACTCAATCTAATGTATCTACTAAGAAAAGTGTAACAAAGAAGACGATGAGATATATCAGTAAAAGAAAAAGAGAAGTAGATGAGACACGGGAAGTAGAGAGTAATGGATCCGTCGAAAAGGCTGCTCGTATAGAGTGTTCTGTTGAGGGGTGCTCTGGCAAGGCAGCTGGGAATGGAAGGTGTACGTATAAGCATGGGGGTTACAATCTTTGCAAACATGATGGATGTACAAAACGAGCCAAGAAGGGAGGAGTTTGTACAGGGCATAAAGAGTTTGCAATGTTTAAAAAGATTGAGTATGCAATATGTTCTGTTGAGGGGTGTACCGGGAAAGCAGCTGATACTGGAACGTGTAAAAAGAAACATAATGGATATAATCATTGCAGCCAAGAAGGATGTACCAAAGCAGCCAAGAAGGGAGGAGTATGCATTAGTCATGGGGCCAAAAGTTTCAGGAAGACGTGCAAGCATGAAGGGTGTACAAATAATGTTATCAATAAAGGAGTTTGTGCTAAGCATGGGGCCGTATTGAAGACTTGCAAACATGAAGGATGCACAAAGGCTGCTCAAAAGGGAGGAGTTTGTGTTAAACATGGTGCAGTAGTGAAGAGAAAGATTTGCAAACATGATGGATGTACAAACATTGTGGTCCAAGGAGGAGTTTGTGTTAAGCATGGGGCAAAGAAATCGGGGGGCCCTAAGACTTGCAGTCATGAAGGATGCACAAAGTATGTTCAGAAGGAGGGATTATGTAGAGGACATTACAAGCAGATCAACAGCCAATCCAATGAAGAAACATGTGAGGTCCGATGAGGAAACATGTAGTGTAGTAGCCGTATAGTTATTCCAGCCCGTATAGAGAGTAGTAATGCTAATGATATAGAGATACTTATTAGCTGAACCTTTCTATTAGATGTTATTATATCTATTAAGTATACCAAATAGGTAAGTTATCCCCAACTCAGACAGGCCTGTGTATCTATCTCATCCTCAATATTGCAACTACTAGCACTACACCGCTCTACCAACATGTCATCATCATTATCATCCGCAGCACTAAAGCTAGTAATACCATCACCATACAACATACTAATCTTCCTCTTCCATTCCTCCATCTCCTTAACCTTTTCTATTCGTCGTTCCTCTCTTCGTTCTGTTCGATAATTACATTTCATAGTATATATTTCATCTTCCGTGTAGTAGAGTGTTGGTATATCAGATTTGGATGTACGTGGTCTAACGTGAGTGGATGATATCTCTTCTATTGAAAAGTTTACACTCTTCCTAGTTCTTGGCGGAGTATTTGATGAGCTACTGTCCTCTTTTCTTAGACAACTCTTGACAGGCTGTCTAGTATCTTGTATCAACTCTCTCATCTCCTCGTCACTATCTTCTTCTACAGAAGTGGTGTCATCACTAATGATATTCTCCCAACACTCTTCATCTTGCTGATGTAGCATTGTATTAATCGAATAAAAGTATACCGACCTCTCATCTCTCTCTTTATCTCCTCCTTGTTGCTTATCATCGGCAGTGGTACCCTTCCTCTTCTTCTTGGAGAATACATCAAATGGCAATGGACGAACATGACCTTTAATATCTTCAGATGATGTAGCTGATATTGGCCAATGCTGTGGTAGTACTTGTGAAGGAGTATTATCGGGTGTTATTCGACGTGTTGGTTGAGCTAGCTTAGTATTAGTTGTCGATGTCAGTGGCATGTGTTCATCATCATCGTCTAGCCATTTGGACGATTGATTTTTCAATGATTTACATTCTTCGAGTAGCATAGTCGTTGATGAGGTAGTAGGAGAGTAGATACGACTACTAATAGCTTGAACCTCTCGTAATTGTATCTCTTCTATATCAAGTTGTTGCGGTGGCATTGCTATTGACTATTGACTATTGATATTATTTGTTATCGATGGTCAATTGGCGAAGGAGTAGTGATACATTGCAATATAGAATGACAATGTATAATATAACTTTAGTAGCCCAATATATGCAAGGATTTATGTGTCATGTATGTAGATGATTGTACAAACTATGGTTGGTGTTAGTGATTGCGGCAACGATTATAATAGCTAGCAAGATTATTGACATTGAGATCGATCTCAAAATCTCGGAGAAACTCTATCGATGCTGTGATGGTGCCTAAATGTTGTTGCGCTGCAAGTTGGCCGAAAGGCCAAAACCGTTATAATATATATCAAAGGCCTCCATTCTACAATTGCACGACAACGCACTTGGGCCGGCTAAGATTGAATATTATTGCATGCTGTTTTTTCCAATTCTAAGCTTGATATCTTCAATACCACCAAAAGCTCTATTATCTAGGGCAGTATTAAGGCAGTAGAGAACACAAAATGAGCAGTGGTTTGATATGACACACATACAAACAACCCAAGGCCTCATGTCAATGTGAGTAGGCTTATTTATCAATGCCTCATGCAAAGTTCAAACAAAGAGCTGGGGGCTGGGAGGCAAAGCGGAACCACAAAAAGATATGATCTCATAATCTCATAAATCTCGTCGGAGAAACTATTCAAATATCATCATATTGCAATTGCAATTGTAAATGTAAACCATAGATCGTCGGCATTGCATACACAATACCTCTAATCTAATCATGATCTCCAGAAGAATACTCACCATCGGTCTCATACTCACAATTGTACAATATACAAACGCTGAACAACAATCTTCCAACATAATACAACAACAATCGCCACCACGACATACTAGTCTACGTAGCAGATCACAATCACAATCTCAAAACACTTCAATATCAAAGATACAACTAGAGTCATTAATAGATAAACCAGACTTTGAGGGTGAAGAACGATTAATGAAGGCGTTAACTTCCAAGTCTAAGGTGTATGTTTCTTTGCTTGGTTGACTATCGGCAGTGGGATATCTTGGTATTAAAATATCCCAAAGAAGAAGACGACGGTCTAATCTCTCTCAGTATACGATGCGGTATCGACGCGCTTCCATACATGTAATATAAAACAGGTTCTCAGAAGATATATGAGGAGAGTAATACGAGGAATCTGGTTGCTAGCGGGGTGTGATAGGATATGTAATGTTCGTTCGAAGGATACCACCACCTGC
>Ga0214477_101068_pt1 | contig 15336 bp, 8 predicted proteins | sample M1_20Mar14CPVII9_FD_165058 | JGI IMG/M metagenome (GOLD analysis project Ga0214477, IMG submission 165058) | Marine eukaryotic communities from Monterey Bay, California, United States - M1_20Mar14CPVII9sort6BwellC16 | ecosystem: Environmental > Aquatic > Marine > Unclassified | place: USA...
ATACTTATCAATCACTTGTGCGGTGGTATACACCACTTGATAGCCAAATGCCAATTCAAACGTGGTTGGAAATGCCGATCTGAGGCAAGAAACTCGCACACATGTGGGTGTTAAAGTACGACCGATGGACTTATAAACATACTTATGGTGTCCATTGCCTTGTTATGCACTTTTACAATGCCAAACCAATCACTACTGTAGCACTTGTGCATTGGTATACACCACTTGATGGCCAATCAGCTGCTCATTGATTTGTTGGTTTCCAGCCTGTTTTGGAGATTTTCTTTTGTGTTTTTCTTACTTTTATGCATTAAGCAACCTAAGTTTAGCATGATAAATGGATTGAGGGGATCTAGTAGATCTCAATAGAGGGTTCACTGACGTAGAAACACCTATTATTGACCGAGTTACATTTTGTTAGTAAAAAAAGCTTAGGGTGTGAAGTTTAGTGGATGGAAGATTGTCTTTCGTATTTTCAAGAAGATAGACTTCTTTAATGAGAAAACCGTTCTATCGCTTTACAATGGGATTGTTTTGTACTCTCCTTATGCCATGCTAAGTAAATCTTTCTAAGAGGTTACTACATATATATCTAATACATTGGTGGGGTATAGCAAGAAGAGATGTCATCATCATATCTGCATCAAACAAATTGGCCGGATGCCGCCCCTCTTGATGGTGAAGATCTCATCTTTTCAATATCTTGTGGTAATACCCATTTGCATTGGGCTACACATTATGGAGATGATGAGGATTATAATCCTCAAATATTTTGGAGGTGCGTTTATTGATATCCATTTGATATATTTTATATGCTTTATGTGTTTTATATACATAATGTCCATTTGATAGATGTATCATATTTTTATACTTGATGTATCAATAACTCACATCGAATCTTATACTACATCTTTTCACGTCTACAAAAAAACATGATAGGACTCCACATCTCGACCCATCAGACTTTGAAACTGAAGACCTACTATCAATTCTTAGCCGAAATCTTCCCGATGATCCACATGATTATATCTTTGGCAAATCTATTGATGGTAAGGCTCATTATTACATTTATTTATACATACTGTATTTATATATACCATATTCTCACATAATATCTTTCTCATATAATACTCTTAGCTGTGGCCATTGACGCAATCAACCAATCCAAGAAACGTGAATGCCCTTTAATATCCGTCTATGTTGTTAGTACCAATAAGGCACAGGAGGATTTACTAGCCAAGATCTGGAGTACAATCCCTTCTCGTTTCTTTGTTATGAAAGGAGAAGATTTCTTTCGAAGTGATCAGGGACGATATGATAAGATGGGTACTGATAGGTTAGCTACATTAACTGGAGCTGTGCGTTTCCATGGTCACCCTGCATTAGTATTCGATGGTGGGACAGCAACTACATATTCTGCCACCGATTATGATGGTAATATAATGGGTGGTGGAATCGGTCCCGGAATAAAGAGTAAGTTTCGGTCATTGACAAAAGATGCCTCCGCATTACCAGAAATATCTACACAAGAAGTTCTTACACGAGTGAAGGAGGCACAAGATATGGGCAAGCCATTACCAACATTTGCAAGAGACACTCAAGAAGCAATGATGGCAGATGCTTTCCAGGAGTTTGCTTACAAAGGTAGAAATGTTATTGAACAATGGATTGAAAAGGCATACCACAAGAAACGCCGTATGCCGGTTGATGATGAAACGGAGAAGGTTAATAGGGAAAAGATTGTATTTGTCACAGGTGGAGATGGTGATATCTTGGCGAACCTTTTGCAACCCGACTATGGTGGGTTGATTGAGCAAGCAGCAAGTAGTAGTGGAAGTAAAGCGCAGTATCAAGTTGAGAATTCAAAACATTTGATCAATTATGGAATTGGCCATGTTCTTTCTACAAAGGTCCAGGATAGGAGGAAGAAAGAGTCAGCCAACAAAACATCTCAAGAGATGTACATCGGCAAACGTGTGGCCAAGCACTTTGAAGTCGAAGCAGATGATGGGGACAATATCTTCAGAGGCAAGGTTGCCAAAGTAAATAAAATTGGCGGGGGCACTTACGACTTCGCTATCCACTATGATGATGGTGACAAGGAAGATGTTTCTTTTGAGGAGTTGTTAGAAATGCTTGAAATGTTTCAAAAACACGGGGAGAAGAAACCAATATCAAAGAAAAAGAAGAAGGCAGTGAAGAATGAAGTTGTGAAACCGGAGAAGGAAGCCATTGAGAAGAAGTCAGTTGAAATTCCTAGCTTTCCAATGAAGGGTGAAAAGAACAAGGCGAATGGAGATACCAAACCGTCGAAGAAGCTCAAACATTCAGATTCAATATCATCTGTTTCATCTCTTGTTAGATCTGAGGACCCAAGAAGTTTTGTACGCAAGCGTATATCCAAAGACTTTGATGGTGAAACTTATTTCGGAACTGTCATGGAATATGATGACTCAGGTGAGTAGATTGAATTCTATGCTATAATGTTTTCTACTCATATTTCATGCCCCTTCTCACCCCACACCCTTCATTTCTGATATAGAGACGCCACCGTTCTGGCATGTTGAGTACGATGACGGTGACGAGGAGGACTACGCAAAGAAGGATTTGATTTTGGCTTTGAAGCATTACGGAAAACACTGTAAAGATGATAAGAATAAGAATCGTGCTTAGGGCAAAGATGATAAGAAGAAGAATAGTTCTTAGTGTGTGTCGTGGGGGGTAGCTAATTTTATTGTAAGGTTGGATACAATGTAAGTTAAGGGGGATTGAAGCGACTCTATGTGAACTATTTCAATCCAATATTGTTATTGGACGGAGTCGAAGTAGGAGAATAATACTCGATTACAACAAATATAACTCTATGTTTACTAGCTAGATTGTTTGCCTTTATCAAGTTCAGTAGTATACTTGATGATACCAAATCTTGCATTAACATCAACCCAAGGAAAGATGTGTCTGTCTTTTGCACAGTCGAATATTCCTTGCTGTACATCACGTTTTGTTCTCACAAACTCAACCTCATCTGACAACGGACTCCAGTGATGAGTACGTTGAATGGACCCTCCCATATCAGTACTCTTGAGGATGCGTCCATTACGATTCTTGACATAGACTGGGTGACCTACACTATCATACACATGAACCTGACTATCATGCAAAGCAGAACCACTTTGCTTCGCAAGCATGTTGCAAATCATCTCAAGTGATTCAGGTGTTGTATGGGTTTCAAGTACTCCACGCAGTACGGTTGTAGGAATATGAGGAAGGTGCTGAGCTTCACGCCAGAATTGTCGTAGTGCATCCGGAAAGAACGACTTAGCTCCGCCTAAAAATTTCTGAAAGGCAGCCGAATCAAGTATACCATTCAATCCTTCCAATGTAGACGAGATGAAGGCTCGACTAAAGTAGCCCTGTTGATATTTGAAGAAGTCTTCACACATGGTAATAAGCTGGTGCACCTTTGCCTCTGCACTTGGGCCGTGCATACTTCCATTGGCCGCCGAGAAGAGTAGTTGACGACAAATAAGTCCACTAAGAACATCTTGTTGATCGGGGGTACCCGATATCATCCTAGACTCGAAGTTGAATTCATTAGCACATCCTTGAGAGTACCCAAGTAGACCATAAGGACGTTTCAATTTAGCTGCTGTCTCGACAGCTTCTTCAATCTTGGATGCATTGTAGTCGATAGATCTCGCCGTGCCGGTGTCGGCTCTAATTGTAACGATACCCCTCGCCTTTTCTAACCGATTAAAGGAGTCTCGTAATTCAGTACCCCTTTCACCTTCTGTAATAACCCCCATTGCACTAACCAGTGTGAAGTTATAATGCCCAGGCTCATTTGATATAAGAAGACGTACCAAGGGGTCATTCATCAAATCATTACGTTCCGTTTCATCATAAAAAAGTGCTTCAATAATACCGTCGATCAAGTCTTGCTCAGTTTGCTTGCCAGGGCACATGAAGAAAGGCTTTGACGAAAGAGAATCCATTGCAATAATTCTGGCAGAGTCAATATCAAGCGCATCCATAGACCCCGAAAGAGGTGATGTATTGAAGCTCTCATTATCAGGAGTCACACCTATTCCTCTGCTTCCACGCCTCAATGCTTCCAGCCAGTACCTCACACTATCTACATCATCCATCACATTATCATAGATGGATTTGATCATTAATGCATCGTAATTCCTTCTGAAGAAAGACTTGAACCAATCTGATTGGAATGCAAGTTTATCAATTGCTAGTACTTGAGAACAAGCAGCAAACGCTTCTTTATATGCTGTAATAGCTTCAGTACATTCACCAGATGTTTTCCTATTCTGAATCAAGTCATCCAAAGCAATTCTACCAAGCTCGTCTGCAGTACTAATGTTAGTAATTGCATATTCAATAGCAGAAGTCAATTTAGATGTTGGCTGAAACTTGAAGTCACTTGAGTTCTCCATTGGAATCGGTAACGGATCTGTTTCTTGATGATGACGAACTTGTTGAACACGTAACTTTAGTCCTCGATATGTCTCAGTTAAATCAAGTATGTTAATCGCCACCGAGTAAATGGCATCATAGAAACTTGAGCGTGCCCATCTCCCTCCGGCTAGATAATCCTCACGATTGGGAATCCTCAATCCTGGTAGCCAACTTTCTAGTAAGTTGTGCATGTTAATACGATGTGCCTCTTTGAAGGATCCTTGATCTAGATCACAGAGGGCCATTAATGCAGAAGCCAACGGTCTTGGTCCATCATTACCAAGTTCAGCGAGGACGGCAATTGCAAAAGATCTCGGCTGACTAGCCATGAGATCTAGTAACATGCGTTGGTTGAGTTGTACGACTGTTGATCCTTTCACAGCTGATGTTAAACCAGCTTGAAGAAGAATAGCAATGTCTTGAGGCCCTAGCAGTGAATCACCTAGCATCTCATCAACCACGGGAGATATTTCCTTTGTCAAGTCAGGTCGATCAGACTGAGTAGTAGTATGCATATTAGCTAGATTGTTCATACTCGCATGCACAGAAGCGATTCGTCCGGCTGGAGACATGATAAAGTTTTCAAGATCACTATCAGATCCTGTATTTCGGAGGCTTTGACCAAACTTTCTTTGCCGCAGAACGGACAAGCCGGTTCGCTTATTTCCACCTTTTGATACTTCTGGATCTGTATCATTATCATCAGTATTGACCTGAGTGGATGCTCGTAGGCTTGAACGAGTCGCCTCTCCGAGAAAGATGCTGACAAAAAATGACTGCGGCATGAACGATAAACCACCATAGCTCTCAGAGATTTCAGCAACCTTCTTCTTAATCGAGTAGACATAACGAAGTCTCTTCAAATCAAATGGCTGCCAGTGACTTGCTGGCCGTAGATGTAGAATATAACGCACTTGACGAAGTGTCATATATGGAGCAATTCGGCTTACAAGACTCGAGAAGGACTGATCAAGAGGGAGCTGTGGAGATCCTTGAAGTGTTTGATACAGCTCCTTCGCTGTCGGAATGCCTTCATAACGACTGAAATCCAAACACTCTGACAATGGTGGTGTTTCAGTCTCTTCAATTGGTTGTTGTACTGCCATGGGACCAAGTGCAACTGCCGCCCACTTGACGGCACGGTCCATCTCTGCTGCCCACTCATCATAGGCCTCGACATGCTTCCGAAGCAATTCTTTCACCTTGATAACGTCAAGTCCATTACCAGCCACTATGCGTCGAATGATTGGTAGTACTTCATCGACTTGACTTGTGTCTTCACATAGAAAGAGTGATATCAACCGAGCAACCTTGTAGTTGGGAATGGCTTGGCCTGGATCAGAGATGCCTTCCTCATCAAGAATCTCCTTTGCTCTCCAAACCTTTGTCAAGAAATATCTAAATGCTCGCTCGATATCAAAGTTAACAAGCTTCATGACCGCCAAGAGCTGGTGCATTGTCTTCTTGTCATGTAATACATCCATTATACGAGAAGGAGAGTCATCATCAGGACTTACAATGGCGTTGAAGAACTTCCAATCATAAAGACCAACTTTATCTTCACGGACGGTTTCCGCTTGATTGAATGAAATGCCACCTACAGATGACACCTCCAAGTTCAATCGACCTTGACGAAGGTCTTTAATCAATAGATTGGCTTGTTTTCTATCTTCATGATTACTCAGGGCCGGTGTCTGACCTTGAGGTGTAGTTTGAAGTATTGGCGAGCTACCCTGGAAATCCCACACCAATTCACATTCAGTCTTTCCTTCAAACATCATATTGACTACACTCTGTTGAACTTTTAGTGCAAATGTAGATTCGGTTGGGACGATTATTCTTCGATGATCCAAATTGAACGACGACTCTTTGATTCGTAGAGAGACTGCAGATCCACTAAAGTCGATTTCATATGCCTCGAGAGGGTTGAAAACATTAGGCCCAGAGCTTGATGATGATACTGTCACTTCTGACTGTGGTCGTAAGTGACAAGTAATGCTACCATCAACACTTCCAAGAATGGTGCTTACCAACTTTGAGCCTTCAAAGATCTCAAGCTCTGGAAACTCATTAACCTTTGTCTCACTCTTTTGTGAAAACGAACTAACACCAAAGTCGGCAATGAGTTTGACTCCTTCTTTGATAAGGATTGGAGGATTGGTAGAATTATCATTGCCACGCAACATTGATTCATCGAGGCCTCCGATAATACGAAACATCACTCGTCCACCTTCCATCTCTGGGATACTGCGAGTATTACCATCATCGAAGTAATTGATACCCTGCTTGGGGAGATATGTATTACTGATACCTGCAGTGAAGTCACACGCTGGAAGGTGTCTAAGAATATTCCTCTTTCTAACCTGTACACTCGGATCGGCAAGAGATCCTTCTCGAGCAAAGATGGAACCATAAGCATATATCGACTCGAGCATGCATGAAATGATTGTTCCTCCTTTGAGCATTGGATGTGATGCACCATACGACAAAGATACTGCATCTAAATTGGTTTCCTCTCCGACATCAAAGGCATAATCATATTCAACAAGATGCTGACTCGATCGATTTGACGGTACATATGCATCTGGAAATAACAATAATGCATGTATCGGGGGATAATTGCTTTGATTGGCATTTGATAGTTGTCGTTTGAGGAGAGTCCGTCCAGATGATGGACCTGGTACACTAGCATTCTCTTTTGCTCGTGCTACAATAACACTGCCCGACAAGGTGAACATACTCCTGGATGGGATCGCAGCATGCTCATCTTCATGACGGCCAAGACAACGAGAAACATTCACAACAATCTTATCCTTGCTCAATGAACCGTCAACGGATGTCTCCAGATACCAAGGCGTTAACGAGTTTGCATCAAAGATCTTGCCTGGTGCAACTCGACCAGATGTAGGCACATTAACACTCCTCATTCGTAACGAATCAGTCTTTGACCATGACGTTAAAGAATTACTTGATATTTCTCTTGGTATGCCCATACCAGGTGATGTTGGCGAGTCTCTTCCAGATGAGGCTGCCTTGTGTGAGCTTGCCACTTCCCTTCCGTGCATCATTTCAAACGAGAGAGTGATACCCCCAGCCATTGTCAAATCTACCTCAACAGCGGGCGGAGTAACAACTGCTTTAACATTTGTACTCCATGAATCCAATGCATTCAAGGCCGCAACAGCAATCTTCTCATCACTTATATTCTCCCGTCGTAATCTTGCACTTGCCAATGGTTGTTTGGTCATTAAATACTCCATCAAAGCATGTGGTTGTGGTATAATAAACGTTGGCAATTGGAAACTAATAAATGGAATTGGTAACCAATCAAATAATAACAAATGTCCAGTAAATGATAAACTTAATCTCCATTGTGCAGAACCATCTGATGTACGTCCCCTAAATATAGGCGTGGCCTTTACTCTACCCAAATGTACCTGACATTTAGATTCAATAATCCATAATAACTTTTCAAGTAAGTACCAACAGCTAGCTAAGAATTCAATAATAAAACCAATAACTTGCATACGACGTAATTTAGGTAATGCCCGATCCTCGAATAGATTCGGAAAGTGTAGTAATGTTGATGCAACATTACCCAATCGTAATGGTGGATCGAATATTAAATCGGCACTTTTTACCATTGGACGAGATCGTGTAGTGGTATGACGTGTTGTATCTAAATCTTCTTCATTTGTAAATCGTTCGGATCCTACAGTTATGGAGGCTGATACTTTACATCCCTTTTGAGTTGACGTATTGTCAGCATGAGTTGTGGCATCATCAGTTCCAGAAGTCATATTATTAGATGATTTGGAATCAAACCAAAATTGTGGGCGTCTTTCATCTTTGTCCAATGGTATTATATGTCGTCCTTGACGTAATTTAATCTGTGCTTGAATTTGTACTGCATGGATTAAATCAGCAGTTAGACCATTGGTTAGTACCTCCATTTCAGATGAGGATAGAAGAGGAGCGAATGAATCCGGTAAGCCATGCAATATAGCAGACTTTTTAGGTTGTTGTTTCTGTTTTCTAGCACTCTGTTGTCTTGGTTGTTGTGCTGTAGAAGAAGTAGACAATCCAGTAGTAGCAGATCTTTCAGCAGTAGATCTTGTACTAACATTCGTATTGCCATCCTGTTGCTGTTTCTTTTGTTCTCGGATACGTATAGGCGAGCCACCAATTTTGCCATCCCATGTTGTACTTGTTTCATCTTCCGAGAATAGACTAATACCATCATCTATATTGCTATTCTGTTGTTGTTGTCCACTAATGCCAGCACTCTCCCCACCGCCAACAGTACTACTACTTGAAGTATTATTAGCCGCAGTTCCAATAACATCATCCGGTTTGAATAATACTTGCAATACAGGTCGTCTGGGTAATAACTTAGTCGGGACATTTGGTGGTCGTGTAAATATATTCAACTTTTGTGCAATTATTAATACAATCAATATAAATATAACAAGTAATAAGTATATATCTGCATATTGTATGTCTGATAGTAGTATGGTGTTTAGAAATTTGATGAGTGATAGACAGTTTGTATAACCTAAGGAGATACAGAATGGTACTGCATCATCATCATTGATTGTTGTTGGGAATGTAAGTTCTTCTTCCATCTCCTCTTCTTATGTTATATCTTTGTAGATAGACTGTATTGCAAAGATATCGAGGGAAAGATTTTTATTATGTAATAGTTAATTTGTTGTATCTTCCTTCTTTGTTTAAAGATCGCACGTAAATACCAACTGCTAACAAATAAACAGCAGCAACCTTAGCCTATATACACCAACTTATCACTACAAAGAGAAAGGTTTGCAATGTACCTAGCGTTGGCAGTGGAAAAAAGGATACCGCCCAATTTCAAGCGCCGTCATCGAGACCACCATTTGAAAGCACTGCAATGCAATCTATGTATAGTTCATACATACATATATAGCAGCGTTTTAAAGCTTTTTTCGACTGGTGGTAGTCTGTGGTGGCTGGATCGAACTTGGTTATGATATTGAAAGACGAGCATCAATTGAGCAATAAATGAACTAATGAACCCCTAGCCTGAGCAAACCGCCTCTCGCTTGGCACTTGGCACAGCGAAATCGTTATAAGAGTATAAAAGCAGTCATATATCATACCAACCACGCTTAGTATCATTGCTATTCATATTACATTATATCAAATCAAGTACAGCGTATTAGTCAGTGCTTTTCATATTGATGTACTTTCAATACACCATATATCGGCAGAGTAGACTTGTAAACCCAAGATTATATTATGCATCACACAGCAAAAGTATTATCTCGAAGATCAGCAATATGTTGCAATCTCAAAGGTAGATATAGTTCAATGATGGATATGGGAGGTTTGCCCCAATCTTAAGCTGATACTCGTATCAACGTCGGTAAGAATAATAAAGTTATGGCAGTGGCATTAGATTTTCACTTAATAACAAGATCTATAGAGGCTCGACGTTTATTGGCCGATGAAGAGAATGCTGCTAGAAAAAATAGTAGAGATATGCAGAATGCATCAGCACATTCTAATACAATACAGCCAGACATTTCTATTGTACAATCAATGGCAAACTTGTTAAATGTGAACCTTGGCGGAGACTCACCAACAGTATCAAAACAACCCGAAAAGGAAGATGATTTGTCAGCAATACTTGGTAGTTCAGCAGAAGATACAAAAGAAGAGGACAAAAAGTCAAGTACACGACAAAGAGCTCCTCCACATATGGATATACGAGACAAGTATGCCTCAAAGTTGAAAAAGAAGATAGATGGTGGTGTAGCTGGACTAGAACTGGCCAATTCCGAAAAAGAGAATACAATGGGCAAAGGTGATGCATCTCTCCACATGTCGGCACGGAATCTCATGTCTCAAGAGGGAATGATGCAAACTACCAACACTTCATCATCTAGATGGTTAGCGACTACAGGAGTTGGCAAGCTATTATCATTCTTAAGTAGTAGATCTATGCAAATAGCGTTACTACCATTACCATCAACAATATCACATCCACAAACTGACGAACATGTCAAGCAAACAGGCGAAGAGATGCAAAGCTTGACTAGACAATTACCAAATGTCAAGTTTGACGTAATGATACCAGATGGGCGTAGAAGAGGTGACGAACAAACAGAACGATCAAATGATAATACAGCTCATGATATAATACAAAATGTACTATCAAAGATTGAAGAAGTACCACCAGTCAAGTTTGTAGTAGTATCTGACCGTGATGATTACTTAAAGGCAGCACGGGATAGGAAAGTCCGCGTTTGTATTGTTTTGTTGTGTGTTATGGTGTGTTCAATATGAAGACTCGGCCATTCGAATACTTCATTTGAACATAGTTTGCCTTTATGTGATTGCCTTTGCAAGCCGCATGTACTAACAGAAGTTGCAATCCTCTCTCTTTCGTCTCCATAAAATGTACAACTCGCATCTTCCAGTGGAATGTTTACTTGTAGAATACAACCATTGAATAAACGAAGAGGAAATATAACAACCAACTATAACGTTGATGATGTGGCAAGTGTTCAGGATGTTATCAATGAGATTAATGGTATAAGTTTCAATGCTACATTGAATCGATAAGAAACATAGACGAGAGTACTACTCCTGAAAGATCGGAATAGCAATGGAGATTGCAACTCAGTACAACTAGATAGATCACTAGACCTACATATTTCATTGAGTAGTTGTCATGTATCATTTTATAAAGTTTATTCACTATCACTATCATCTAACAGAAGTAGGGCAGCAAATCCATTTGCTGTAACAGACACCTCCTCATCCTCTCCTACATCAATTGAGAGATTATCTTCTTCTTCGTCATCTTCACTTGTGATATTGTCCTGCTGCTCCTCTGCCTCAGGAGTAGGTTTTTGTTGTGTTCTTCCCTGCTTTTGTTTTCGTCGTAGCTTCTTGTTGCGTTTGACTTGTCTGACAGTCTCAATGTAGCTTAGCTCTTCTTTTTCATTGCATTCAGTATCTGATGTCGAAGTTGTTCTGTAATACTGCGGTTGTATCACCTCCTCTTCCATACACTTTATGTCAGCCTTCTCCTTATTCTTTAATCTCTTTTCCTTGATAATCCTCTTTTTAATCTTTGTTGATATTGGAGTTCTTCTAGGCCCAAAGAATGCGTTAGATTTGGCTTGCTTTCTTGCATATCCTACAGGAGCTTGTTCATCATCCGCTTCATCGTCAACGTTCTTCTTTCCAGCTTTGCGATATGCTTCTATTATATAATCACGTGTCGCTCTCCCTTTTGCATGTGATAGTCGAATAACTCTAAGTACATGCACATGTCCATTCTTAGCAGCTTGATGTGCAGCCGTATTGCCTCCATTATCAGTTAATGTGAAGTCAGCATCATGTTTTGCAAGAAGACGCAGCACCTTTGTATGTCCACCAGCTGCAGCTGCATGACATGGGCTCCAACCTACAGTATTCACTATGTTTGGACAAACACCTCGAGATAAAGCTGCCCTGAGACCATCAGATCGCCACGATGTGAATATGACCATATGTTTTGAGTTCTTGATATCTCTCGCCAGCTGTTGCCATCTCGGAACATATAGTAAGTACTAACTCCCCGAACCGATAGTGCACTGCTATCAGTGGCGCGGCGGCGATCATATCACATGTTGTCATTCTCTGCGTCATTTTTATTTTTGCTTGCTTTTTATTTTTTTGACAAAGATATGATATCGTACAGCAATCCTTTCATGCTATATATAGCCCACGCTCAACACTATATCACGGGGCCAACATGAAAAAATTTACCGGCCTTACTTCCGGGACCTGTTTATCAGTCAACAGTGCTGCCGCATTACTGATCATAATCTCAGGCTGCTACTAAGCTTAAACTGCTTGCGATTCTCAGAACTATTTGATTAATAAACAACCTATATCACGTAAGTATTGATGTTTCAGGATTTGGTGATGTTGGAATTTGCTATTGCAATATATTGGCGGCGGCAGCTGAGTAAAATTTCATCACACTTAACTAATACCTCTACATATCAACATATACCTCTTATGATACTATATACAGTATGAAGCACATGGCCGCATACCTAATGCTCGTCCTTGGTGGGAACGAGAGTCCATCAGCTGATGATGTTTCCAAGGCATTATCATCTGTTGGTATTGAATCTGATTCAGAACAACTTAATAAATTGATTTCTGAGTTAGAGGGTAAGGACTTGTCGGAGGTTCTTGAGTCTGGATCCGAGTTGTTGGCTAAGTTCGGTGGTGGAGGTGGTGGAGGAGGAGGCGGTGGAGGTACGTTCTGGTTTCATTTTGATTTGTTTGTAATGTATTAACTTGATATGTCACATTTTGTTTTAACACATCTAATTCTTGTTTTGTATTTACTCTCCATTGCAAATCATATGATAGGTGGAGGAGGCGGTGGTGGAGATGCCGAGGAAGAAAAGGAGGCAGAAGAGGAAGTCGAAGAGGCTCCACCAGCTGTTGATGTAAGTAATAGAATGAACATATCATGTGTTCTTTGTTTATATAACTTTCTATGCTTATCTCACCCAATTTGTATTTCGTTTTTCATTCATGTGTTCTTTATTTGAAATCTTAGATGTTCGGAGGTGATGATGGCGGAGACTACTAAACACATGTTAAAACCAACACCACAATTAAAATGTATACATAAAAAGTATTTATACATGAAGTACATATGCATCACCTATTACTCTAATTAATTTTAGCGTCTCTTCTTCTTCTTTCTCTTTTTCCTTGGACTATCACTACCATCATGGGCGGCAGCATCTCTCTTTGTAGAGTCTATCTCGCTCAAATCTAAGAAATGATCATCATCTTCAAGTTAAGCAGCTCTTCTTCTCCAACACAAATCATATGCAATGCAAGAAGCGCTCTCATCTGCAAGGAGTGAGACTGATAGCATTCTAAACTGCAATACTGAAGACACCTTGCATAGCGACATCGCCGTCTTGCCTCATTTGAGCAGTTCTTGGAAGAGCAATATCCAGTAGCTGATGTGCATGACGAGGCAGCATCTCCAGCCTTCTTTCTCCAAATGGTGAGATAAGTGGCATCCGTACCCCAGAATGGAAGTTGAATTACATCCTTTTCATCACAATAGAATTGTTGCTTCAATAATTCTTCAAACAAGGCATTGCCTGTTAGCCCTTTCCATTCGCCTATATGAATTAGAACTTCACCACCTTTGTTGATGTGGGCGGTGAGTGCATCATGAGCCATATCAGAATCCGGAGGAGGATAGCAAAGCAGCAACGCAGTCTTTGGACTGCTTGTTCGTGTCAAATCGTGTGCATCTGCTTTCTGAACATGCATGAAAGTTGGCACGTTGCCATGATATTCATTACTACTTGCAATAGCTGTCTCATTTCCTTCTGACGATGGTGGTGAGACGTCATATGCTACCACTCGAGGCACTTCCGCCTTATCTTCTTTCTCAAGTCTCTTCTGCTGTGATAGTTTTGCATTGAGTAAAGAAGACCAGTAACCAGTTCCAGCACCTTGCTCCAGGATCTGCTCGACTTCCAGAGACCCGATACAGTGTAAAATGACTTGAAGAGCTTCATCTGTAGGAGATGCGTATGCATAAAAGTTAGCAGGATACTCTCGTACTGAGTCTCTCCATAGTGATACTTCAGGTGATATGGCAGCTGTCTCGTGTAACTTCAATACATCATTATAAGCGCCTTGTGATGTTGTATTGGTTGTTCCAAGAGCTTTTGTAGATTGTATTATACTGTATCTAGTGCACCATACATGTCGAATTGTTTCGGTAAATCTAGATTGCCATAGAGTCAAGAGAGGATTTGCAATAGCTTCATCTTGCCTAGTTGTTTCTGCATTCGACAAAAGACGGTCTTCTAGACCCCAGGACTTTAATAACATTCGCTTTGTTGATTCATCTAACGGTGCAGCCAGATCTTTGTTGATACTTGATTCACCAAGAAAGATACGTAATGATTCTTGTCCGCTATTAACATCCCACGAGAGACCTGGGCATGAGAAGTATGTAGGTGGATGCGGTATAATTGAAGCCATGATGTTGCCATTTACATCTCTATCAGTAGCACAGGGAGATATGATTGCTGAATAATAACACCGATAGTATATTGCATCGCATGCTATTATAGCTGATAGTCTATTTTCTAGAATGTTGATTGAAGATGTAGTGTTGACGTTTGTTGTAGAAGCAATGGCTTTCTTGTATTCTTGCATACAGCTGATGAATAGTATTGTTGTCTTCTCTTGAAGGATCTCAACATCACTCCTTGTTATTGATACAAAGGAACCTAATGCTTTGAACTCCTTTTGTATATCTCGTTGATGTTTGTTACTTGGTTTGAGTATTTCGTTTTGCATCCTCTTCAAAGTAATGAGTATCCTACCTGTATGCACATCTAATGCGCTTGATATCTCTTGAGGAGATACTGCAATCGAGTTGAAAGGTGGTAACAAGTCATTCTTTTGACTTACTTCCGGATAATGTTCAGATATCAAACATCGTATATTCCGTGATGATATAATGATATTTGCAACCGATAAGATTGATAGAGGATGACACTTCTTCATTATATCATCATCATTATCTCCCAATATCAATGATGAAGAAATACATAACTCATGAGTAGCTGCAGACTGTCCACAAGATTGACACATGGATGCTCCATAACTTTGATCACTGCAAGTATATCCTTTACAATCATGCACTAACCCAGAACCTAAATACAGAAAGCGTTTACCATCAATCGACGATGATGGCCAATGAAAGCAGTTTTGACTTAACCTCGTCTCTGCATATGAAATAGTATTATTCTTACTCTTTTCCCTTTTCTT
>Ga0214477_101069_pt1 | contig 15335 bp, 10 predicted proteins | sample M1_20Mar14CPVII9_FD_165058 | JGI IMG/M metagenome (GOLD analysis project Ga0214477, IMG submission 165058) | Marine eukaryotic communities from Monterey Bay, California, United States - M1_20Mar14CPVII9sort6BwellC16 | ecosystem: Environmental > Aquatic > Marine > Unclassified | place: USA...
TTTCTGTTTGTTGTTTGTTTACAACCGTCAAACATACCATACTCATACTTCTCTATTCCCTTATTTCCATATATATTGTGATTCCTACGACTACATCTTGCAGGGTGATTATAATGGAAACGACTGTACCTATTATGAATCAGAAGATGATTTATATATGGTTGATTTGAGTGTATTTGTACAGAATGTTGCTAGTTACTTTAGGTACGTTGGTTTTTTTGTTGGGTTTAGGGTGTCTTGAAGTGTAAAGTGGAATTGGTAGAGATGTTTCAAAAGAGTTACCTGTTGTGTGATTGGTTGGGGTTAGATTTGCATATTTGGTTGAGAGAGAGATATTCTTGTGCATATGATGTGCTCTTCATGTTCACTTCTTGCTAACGAATTGTTCTCCTCCTGTCTCACCTTTGTATTGTAGCACTGTGAAGTCCAACTATTGCAATGCATGTGATCAATATTACTATAACCTATGTGTATCTTCAGGGAATGATGATGGTGGAAACAATGGAGGTGATGATGCCTATTCAGCCAACTATGCAGTGAATGATGATGGAGGGAATGGTGGAGATGACGCATATGCGGCAGGAGATGATATGGCCAACTATTACAACGGAGATGATGCCGCTCGTCGTTTATTCCCAATTGATCAGCAGCAGCGAAGAGCAGCAAGTTACATTACCTGTGATGGATGTTCAGCATATGGATGCCTTAGCTCTTCCAACAACGATGATGCATCAGCATACACAGATGACTACAATAATAACAATGCATATGCCAATGCAAACGACCAGGAGGAAGAAGATAAAGCCGTAGTTGAAATGATTGAAGATGTATCTCAATGTCTTAATACTGGGATCAATTTCAACGGAAACGATTTGTATGTTGGGTTCATGTGTAGTCCGTATTCAGGTGATGGTGTTGAGTTGGCAGTGTTTTTAGATAATGAATGTACTGTTTACACTACACTCAAGAAATTTGAGGATATACCAAGGTGAGAAAGAACTAGCATGGGTTGTGAAGTTGTCGGCGATTCGCTTCTACTTTTTACTCACTTCCTTTCCCTCTCTAATTTCCCGTCTCTTCTTCTTATCCCCAAGTTATTATGTATACAATGATGCTAATGTATTTAGCAAGTTTGAAACATTCATCAAACAGACATTCAGTGATCCCATGACATGTGCTCAAGAAGATTATTCTACTAATCCAAACTATAACCCAGGAGATGATGACTACTACGGAGGAAATGCACAGAACCAGAATGCCAATAATGAAGATCAGGTGAATGACTATTGTTCAGGTATATTCGAAGATGAAGGCGCTGTATCATTCAGTAGCTGTTCAACATACAGTACCGGAGGTGATGATGATCAGAATCAATACTACAACCCGTACCTCGCTGATGACGATGAATTCAGCGCATACGATTGGTATGAATATGATATGACTTATGAGTATGCTCAAGACTTGGACTCGGTATGCACAGTAGTGAAAACAATGGACGGAGAGTACTATTATCACTACGATACTGACAATTCGGGTACATGGAATGATCATTCAGGCAAGAATTCAAGGAGCAAGAATGGTAAAGGAAAGTGGGGATTCATGAGTGATATGAGTGGTGGTTTTGCAGGTAGTGGGTTGGCAATTCTATTATATGTCATGATTGGTGTAAGTTTGGTCACAGTGGCACTATTTGTAATTGGTGTGTATGAAAGGAAGAAGAGAGAGCGAGGCAACATTGAGTCAGTCTATTCTGGTGGAAAATTGGTTTAGAAGTTGAAGGGTTGATTACGGAAAAAGATGCCGACCACATATATGTTAACAAGGCAAATGTGAAATAGGATATTATTTGTATTGATAGTTAGATTTAAAGAGAAGTAACCAGGTAGTTGATGTTAAGTAAAGATATAAACAGGCTACCTTTTGTTGAACACAAACAGATTTAAGTCAACTGCGCATAAAGAAATAGGGTACGACAACAAACGACTCTAGTCTTTAAAAGGAAATTCCATCTCTGCTTTGGTTCTCTGTTCACTACTCATCTCATCCTGTGACTCTTTGTAAGCACGTAACGTACTTGCATAGTCATCTTTAGTCACATGCCCCGCTTTGTATCCCATTCCAACCTCCTTCAAAGCATCATCATATCCACTTCTCGCTGCAATCATAAAGTGTTTCATTGCTCGATGATGATTACCATTATCGTATTCGAACAAACCAAGATAATACCTTGCCTTCTCATGACCTCCGATAGCTGCCATCTTGAAGTGATGAAGAGCTATTGTTGGATTTCTCCCAACATATCTACCTTCCATATATTCAGTAGCAAGGTAATAATGTACACCAATAGAACCAAGTTCAACAGCTCGATTCCATAATTCAATGGCCTTGTTGATGCTTTTCTTTACAAAACCTCCTCCGTCAAGATAGCACTTGCCTAGCATTCGAAACGCCTCGGCATCCTTGACCTTCATCCGATTATTATACCTCTTCGTAAACTCACCACTTGTGCGCGGAAAAGGCAGTCTACAGAAGGCACACCACTGTTTCATATTTCCCTTCTCCATTTCTGTAAATGATGCAATAATGCATCCGCTACAAAGCACCTTCCCGCAACACGGCATATAAGTTTTCCCCACTCTACATAATGATTGTGCGTATGGAATCGGTAGCATACAGATTTCACAGTCCTCTTTTGGTGGAGGATCTTTGAATAACTCATCATCAGATATGTTCATATTTCCTTGGTGGTAAATATAAACCAAAGCAGGTTGATGTTATATCACGACGAAATTTTCGCATCCATGATTGATCCATGTTTCCGCTTCAAAAGTGCTCAAAGTCTGAATCGTCATAGTCTTCTTCTTTCTCATCATCTTCTGTATTATCATCTCTGCTAGTCATAGCCCTATCATCACCTGTATCAACAATCGTTCTACCAGAAAAGGTACCAATAACCTCCATCGTTTTCTCCTTCTTCCTAACTCTTCTTCTTTCATCATCACTACTACCATCAGTTGAAATAACCTCTTTAACAATAACAATACTGCCACATACCATTCTTCCACAACTCCGTCCATGTTTCCTACCTAATATATTACGTATTGATCCCATACTATACCGACCATAGAGCTTACATCGTAATTCAACTGTTGCTCTTTCTATTAAAAATGATGATGATGATTCAGTGGAGGAGGATAGTAGTAGTCTACTTAATGTAGGTAGTAGCCGCTTTGATGGACGTTGACTACGTATACGTCTCATACGTGGTTCCGATACTAGTAGGAGAGTATCATATTGTCGATCGGTAACACAGTATGGATTGGGCGTGAGATACCATTCTCCTTGGAGTGGTTGATGTTTGTTTTCGCTTGATACCATGTTTGATGATGTTGATGATGACTGAGATTCTTTATATGCACTATCATTTAGAGCTATCTTCTCCTTATGTGAATGATGTATATGTCTATCATTCTCATCTACCAGTGATAATGTAAACTTGCCGCTCCGTTCAAGATTTAATATGCATTGTATCGATTTCACAGGCTTGCTTATTGTGGTTGTAGTTTGTATCTGCTGCTGCTCACTTATGGAAGAATGTGTTTGTGTAGTAGTTTCATCTTTATTATCTCGTTTGATATCATATCCATTGCTGTGTTCTCTATTCTCCTGTACATTAGGAAACATCAACTGCAAATCACCAGAAGCAATCTTCTTTCTTTTGCCTCTCCTCTCACTTTTTCCACTACTACCGTCATCGCCATAATCATTATCATTCAACACAGATGATAATGTATCAACATGCCATCTTCGTCTAGCAAACAAATGTTTATTTAACTTAATATCCCATAATCCATATGCTTGGTCATATGCATTTAATAATTTTGCATTGCAATAGAAATTGTTTGATTTATTATTGCTACCTCCGCCGAGACTATAATGATAAGTACTAATACCGATTGAAACTAGCAGTACAAGGCTTTGCCATGGTATTAGACACTTCCTCTGATGAGATGGCATGGCATTTAGAAATAATGAGAGAGTACAAGACGAGAGATGAGAGGAGGATTGAGTGCGATTGGTGAGGGTAGAAGTTTCAAGATATTGAAACTTTTTTCTGAATAAACTTCAAATAGAAATCCTCCCTACTCTTGTGTCTTCTTGTGTAGCGCATCACACATCCATAAACCGTCTCTTTATCTCAACTTAGACCGAATATTTAGATATATATTGTGAGTATTGTTGAATTGGAGTAATAAGATAAAGTGTAGCTAGCAAGCAAACAAAAATGTGCACATCATGTGATCAAAAAATTATAGGGATAGATACCAGGTTTATAAGAAGTTCCGATCACCTTGTTGTGAATCAAGAAGCTAAAAGTCTCAAGTTATACACTTCTATTTGTCACATTAACTTTACTTATATGTACAATTTCTTCCAACTCTATTTACAAATCCCAAAGTTTCGCTCCATCGTACCAGTTCTTATCCATCCTTCCACTGGGTGGACAAACTTGACTATACCAAGGAGTTTTACGAAACAAGGAAGTCATGGCCGACCCAGTCCGTTCGGGAAGTCGTCCACCATAATATTCAGCATCTCGTCTTTCCCCTAGTAACCGAGACAGATCAGATACAGATCCACCCCGTTCCTCCTCTCGACGTAATAATGCCTGTTCCTTACACCGCTTGGCCAATTGTTCATTCTCCATCTTGTCAGCAATTTGTGACCAAAGTTTCCAAATTAGATAATTACCACCAGGCAAAAGATTCTCCTTCATACTAAGTCCAATGCAATGCTGGGCAAGGAGGTATTCTTGTCTTGAATATTCCAACCTCGCCATTGAATAGAGGATTAATGATCTCATGGCCGAGGACTCCTCCTCGGGACCTGTAACTCGGAGGGCATTATCTAATAGTTGTTCGGCACGGGAGTATGTGCCAAGGTGATATTCACATACTCCCCAGGTATGGAAGAGACGTGCCAGTCCCAAGCTCTTGCCACCGTCACTATTATCCAAAGAAGGATTGGAAGACGGCGGTGTCGATGATGAGGAGGACCTTGATGCTTCTTCTTCTTGTTGTTGCTGGTGGTGTTTACCAGCTACAGCTCGTGCACCTCGGATAAGTATTGATTGAGCCTCAATGTAATTCTTGCGTTTCATTTCAAATTCGGCATACAATTGATATGGCTCGGCACTCTTCGATCCAACACGATGACATGCAGCCTCGTACAACAACCGGGCCTTCTCGGTGTCACCATGATCAACTTGTAGTTCAGCCCATTGTATTAACATACTGACATTACTTGGGAAGAGCCGGGCGGCCTTACTGAAGACAATGTGAGTAGTTTCATATGTGCCATGCATGGCTTCCATACGTGCCCAGGATTTAAAAACATTAATCCATTTATCACCTGAATGGCTCTTGGTGTATCGATTACCTTGACCATCGACCAAGGATGATGTGTCAAAGATGTCACCATCATCCTCTGAAGTCTTGGACGATCGTTTCTTGTTGTTCATCTTCGAGGAACCTTTCTTGCCGCCACCGTTGTGATGATATGGACTACGACTACGACGTTTCCTTTCATACCGTGAAATAGCATCTCTATATACCTTCCGTGCCTCGTCTATATTACCCAAACTTTCCTCTAATTGACCCAATGCCACCACGCCCTGACCATGCATACCACCATTAGCCATGCCAATACTTTGTTTTAATAATGATCGACAATCATTAACATGTCCCTTGGCATACGATACATAGGATAATGATGTATAAACGAATGATTTACCCCACTCCGGTCCATATCGTATTCCTGTCAAGTATGATTCCTCTGCTAAATCTAACATATTGGCATCTAAATATACATCACCTAATGCATGATGCAATCGATGGTTTGTTGGGCAATACTTAATACCCTCCTTGATAACATTTAATGCCGATCGGATATTACCATGTGTATGTTCTAATGTTCCCAGTGCATGATATGGATTGGGAAATGGTCGTTTCTGTTTCTTTCCATTAACTTGTTGTTCTTGCTGCTGTATCTGTTTAATGGCACGTCTATAATACTTCTTGGCAGTATAATCATTACCAATAGTACGTTCCAATTGTCCCAATCCATGTATTAGATATACATTATTCGAATCAATAGTTAATCCATGTAATAATAAACTCTTGGCAGCGTGTATATTACCATCCTCCTGTTCTAATCGTGATAATCGTCGTATGATACGCATATCATGTGGTGTGGCCAATCGTAACTTATGTAATATTGACTTTGATTTGGATTTGTTACCCTGTTGATCTGCCAATTTGGCTTGGATGTATAATTGACGAACTTCCCGGTTTGTATACGTTGATGATGGGGCATTGAATGTTTTAGATAATTGTGTAATTGATTCTTGATTGACCATATTGTTATTGCTGTCTTCTGTTGTTGTATCCTCTTCCTCTTCGTCAAAGTAACTCTCATCAATCAATCCCAATACACCCTGATTCTTACTTCCCACCGTATCTCCCTTCTTATTACCCTTATCCTTATTCTTAATTGCCCTTCGTTTATCCCTCAATTCATCAACATTATATTCCTTAAATTTCCCTTCAACTAATAACATATCATTGTCAACATATAACTGTTCCTCATCTACCTCACCATATGTTACTTCATCTACTCTTGATTTACTCCGTTCTATGAGAGTTTTTAATCCACCAATTCTATTTCGTACTCGTTGACGATCTTGTATCGTACTCCATATTACTAATCTACTTTTTAATTCTTCTTTGGATTCACCTGTTGGGGATAAGTCACGTTCTGATAGGGCAGCACGTAATTCAAATATTTTAAGACGGTTAATTTGTTGTGGGGTTGGTACCCAATCTAACCATGGTGGTACATCTGTTTCGGAGATATTGATTGGTTTAGGATTGGAAGATGGACGGATTGATCGTGATGATGATTTAATCTTCTCTTGACCTCCAGCAGTAGATTTGCCACGTTTCTTGAGCAATGAGGCAGCAACATATTGTGATGCCGTAGTTGCCAATTTATTACCATCCCCATCCCTTCGTTCGTTGTTTAAATTAACCTTGTGTATCTCTCTCCCGGGATTATTGATATCAGTAGTGAATACATCCTCGTCTTGATTAAATTCGGCAAAGTCCTCAAATGTAAATTGCAATTCATTATCATTTGATACAGAAGATGATTCCCCATCACCAAAGTCATCTATGTGAAATCCTAATATATTCTCTGTGCTTTGTGATACCGACAGAGCTGATTGAGAGCCGAAATTATTAATACCGCTGCCCACACGATCTCTATTATCAGCACCAATGACATTACTAGTACCAAGGCCGCCATATCGTCCAGAGATTGAACCAATCCTAGGCCCAATACTATTATTGTCAGCCTCCTGAAGAAAGGCAGTAAATTTACTATTAGCCGCCTTAGTTTGCATATCACCACGTTGCAATAATTGATCAACTGACATACTACTGCTACATGAGTGCAATGGTCCCCTTGATGAGACGGTACACCCTGTTCTAGGATTAGTAGTACATCCTACACAGGTTGTTGTTCTATGGGGAGTATGTCGTGACGCACGTATGGGTGTTGAAAATGCTTCTATTGTTGGCAGATTGTGGATTGTATTACTAACGACGAGGCTAGCAGCAGTAGCAGCAGCTGTTAGTCGTTGTTTACGTCTCTGGTGTTTATTGGATTGTTTCATTGTTCTATTTATGTATGGTGTAATACCAAAAGCTTAGTGATAGTGTTGATTGGGGATGTGATGAGTTGGAGCTTCTGTCGATTTATTTTCAAAATTATTTATTATGAAAAGCTTCAAACTTATATCGATTATCGAGTTAGTTAATTTATGTCATTGGTCGTCCTACACCTTAATTGTCAGTAGATAGCAGGTTGTTTGTGGCCGTCGTCACGCTCAGATAATCCATCATTTAGCACTTTTTAAAAAAATCATTCTAGCACTTTTTAGAAAATTAGTGTTGTTCAAATCAAGTTTATCTTAAATAAGCTTATTGTTACGTAGTGAGGTAAGCACTTCTATTGGAGCGGGGTTGTGGGTCTATGTAGGAACCGCGCTGGTGAGGCCTACAGCCACGTCAAAAAGGGTGTTCCCCACCATCACAGCGCTAGTCCCCAGAGGGGACCCCATGCGCTGTTCTGTTGGGGAACACCCTTTTTGACGTAGCGGAACCCAACCACTCGCTTATACTTTTGGGGTAAGGAGAAAATAGTTTGATTATCCCTAATTATTGTTTAAAAATTGCTGACAATATTGAAAAAGTGCTGGAAAAAGTTTAAAAGTGCTCCAAAAAGTTAAAAAGTGCTGTTTTAAAAAGTGCTATCTGTAAATTTATTCACGCTCAGCGGCAGCTGATTATTGGGCTGATTTTGTTCTTCTTCCGATTTCCAAGGAGGTATCCTTTTTCATTTATTCCACGAGGAAGCACACTGACGAGCAAGGACATAACTCACGAGCATCACATACAAATCACAAAGTTCTCAGTTCAATATGGTAGTTATATACCGCCACGATATGAACCACGCTCAAAGAGATGTAGTAATTCAGTATCATTGCATTTAATGTAAAGTATATATCCACCGTAGTGTATTACTATAAAGTTATCGTTCCTCTTTATATTTACAAGTAATTTACACTCCACTCTCAATCTTCTATGTTCTTGCAGCTTTGTCTCTTTGTTCACTTCTCATAGAATCATAAGCGCTTTGACACTCACTCAATATACTCATATATTCATCCCTGCTTACATATCCAGCTCTAACCGCTCCTTGAACCGACTTTAAAGCTGCATTATACCCGCTCTTTGCTGCAATTATCCAATGTTTGATCGCTCTATCCATGTTGCCATTGTTTGCTTCTGCAGTCCCAAGATTGTGTCTTGATACTTCATGCCCTCCATTGCTGCAAGCTTTACATGATAAATGGCTTTTTCCATATCTTTCTCAATGACCTTGCCAAAATAATACTCATTAGCAATGTTGTAATGCGCCATAGAAGAACCAAGCTCGGCAGCTCGGAAATAATATTCCATTGCCTTATTCATATCCTTCGGTAAGCCCGATACCCCTTGACGATGCTATCTCCTAGCATAAATATTGCATAGGAATCACCCAACTCCATTCGTTTCTTATATCTATCTACTTGCTCTTCAGGCGAATTGTGCATTGGTACCATGCAAAAAGGGCAGCATCGCTTCATATTTCCCTGACACATCTCATCCCACGATGCAGCAAAACATCCAGTACATAGCATCTTTCCACAACATGGTTTATACATCTTTTCCACATCCCACAAACTAGCACAATGAGGCATGGGTAGAAAACAAATTTGACAATCCTCTTTTGGCGGAGGATCTTTAAATAATATTTCATCCGATACTGGTTTCATCTTGCTTATATCTGCATTGGTACTATCGACGCCAGAATCCATACTACTCAAGACTTCTTTTGTTTCATTGTTATTTTTTTGATCACATGATATGCACATTTTTGTTGTTGATGATATCTCAACCTTATTACCACCGCACTCAGCACATGTCGGCATAGTACTATTACTGGACCCCATTTTACCACCTCTGCTTCTTCTTATATCGTATGTATAGACAAGGCACTACTATACACACTTGCCTTATATCTTGCCTTTCTGTGGTTGTGAAGTTTATTCGCAAGTTTTAAAATGAAACTTCTACCAGCATTATGAGTTGATCAGCTCCCGCCCGCAAGTTTGTAGTTTGGACTAAACATTAACAGAAGTTGGGGTGGCCAGTGTATGTGTAAGACAACTAGTTTACTTTGGTCTTAAGAGTAATTCTCATATATGATACGTTCCTTCAATTGTGAATTGGTAAAGTTGTATGAATGGTAACGCACACCCCGTCGTCTAGTATTAGGCGTATCGACCGAGTACAATCGAGCATGTTTCATATTACCCAGGATAGAAGCCCAGTAAGCAAAGGTCGACCGAGTTTGTCCGATAATTTCTTTTTGTGCCTTTATTAGAAAACAGAAGTCTGCATTGCCCGTTTGTCCTTCAATATACCGGACCTTGAGACCTCTCATTTCAAGTGCCTCTTTATACTTTTCAATGTCATTATCCAATCGACTTATAATTGCTACTTTGTCACCAGCTTGATGATTGGCAAATAATTCTGATGCAGTTCTTACTGGATCAAGTTCTTCAAAGCCTAAGCCTTTACCTCTCCTTGGCATCTCGGCTATGAAGTTACGCAAGTGTAGGACAGTCTCGTTAACTTCTGGTATGAGTTTGCAATTCGTCTCTTCATCTAATTGAAAGAAGTTTCGAATTTTATGATATATAGTATCTAAGCAGTAGTCGCTCATCATTTGCTCCGAATAAACATGTGGTGTGTGTAGTGTTGAATTGTTATTATTGTTATCACCACTATCTGGAACAGTAGGCCAATCAAGATGCCAAGTTTGATTTAGTAAATTAAGTAAATCATCCATCGTAACTCTATCCAATATTGCATTTCCATCGGTTAATATTCGAGGGTTTGTTATATTGGTAATATTTAACTTTCCATTGTCAATTAATGTGTCTATCCATTTCTTCTGGAAAGTGTGTGAATTATCAAACTTGGGTGTATTATATTCTTTGAAATCATAAGGTGCTAGAACTGGAAAGGCTGCTTTTGACCATTGCATTGCGTGTCTCCATTTGCCTGCCCATACTTGTGCTCTTAGTTTGATTTGTGTTTTGAAACCTAACTCATTCTCAATGTGATGTTGTATACAAAAACTGACATATAGGAAGAATATATGGATACTATTAGAAGTAGTACATACCATATGATATGCACGAATTTCTCTTCACATACATATATATCACACAAACATACATACCCGTTGCCAAGTTTTTGCAATTGATTACCTAGCTCGCCCGTTAACTGTACAACAATCGTCACCACTGGATCGGTATTAGTGAGATTTAGATAGGGGTGATCAGCTGATATATGAAGTGGTATTGTTGATTCCAATTTCTCTGATGTTAATGAAACAGAAGTATTAATACTCGGAGTAACAGATAGATCAAAATCTTGCAATGAAAATAAGATGAGGATTATTAGGGTGGTAAGGAATACTGTGATGCTACTTGAGGGCCGTTTCATATGTATATATGTTAGGTGGCTCTCTCTATTATCTCAGTGGATTGAGGAGACTGTGGATATATGTTCTACTTTACTTCTCTTCTATCCATCTTCTCCTTTATAATATATCAGCCAAATGTTACGTAGCTATTTGCTACCGGCACCATAGCTACTTATTCAATAAATTTCAATTGAATTGAAGCTTCTACAATCTTGAAAGTTCCAAAAATAAGTTTCACCTAGTTACATTTATAAAAATATTATGGTATGTATGGTATTGTGCATTGATTGAGTTGCTACAAATCGTTAGGGGATATAGTCTACAGTGATAAGGGAAGCTCTTTATCGATTGGAGTACTGACTCTTCTATAGGTTGTAATTACAGTACAAGTTATGGTAGTTATCAGTTATCAGTGGAGTGGTATTGAGTTTAGCAGTCATCGCCATTGATGTGATGGGAAAACTCGCTATATTGCAATGTCTACTATTTCTGATATGTTTCCAATGTTTATTATCACCACTAGTTTTATATCATCATCAAAAAGCTACATCTGTGAAGGATCTTGAAGGAGTACAGCTAACAACAAACAATAGCACTGCAAGTGATATGAAATCACAACGGTTTCAAATAATAAGACGTGGCGGAGGGCTTCTCACTACACATAGTCCATGTCGAATATCACGTTGGATTTACACAAATGAGGAGGGTACCAAGCGATTATTTCGTGAGTGTTGTCCACCGCCAACGAACAAAGAGTTAGATGATACATATTGTCGCTTAGACAAGAGACAACAGCAACAACTACCAATGAATGAACAACTTACTAATGCTACCTATCTATCTGAGAATGATACCATATTCGTACCATTTACGGCATTACCTCAATTTGTTAATGAGATACTGGACAAAATAACAACAAACATTATCATCATATCCGGACAAACACATATAGTTGATTCGGTACCCAATGAAATCATATCCAAACTATTGAATTCAAAACATGTTATTCAGTGGTTTTGTATGAACATTTCAATCTATGGAGGTGATAACCCAACTCATCCAAAGATGAGTCCATTCCCCTATGGACTTAAAGAGAAGGAAAGACACGGCTGGTTTACATTTGATGCATACAAAGACATATTGTTTAAGAATAGTCTAAATCAGCAGATAAATAAAACGGAGATGATATTTGCAGGTCCATTGGGTAATACACAATCAGACCGTGCATCCTTTCCACAGACTAAAGAGTCACTACAACCAGATCAGTTCTTTCAACGAATGTTGTCTGCTAAATATATACTAAGTCCAAATGGAGATCGGCCAGAATGCCATCGTCACTATGAGGCAATTGGTTTAGGAACCGTGCCAATTACACAACTCGACCCTATATTATTCCGACATTTAGGGTCATCTGTGATATATAACAATTCGAATTGGAATCTAACATTATTAGAAGAAGAGCTTGATCCAAACATTAGAGTGAATCGAAATTTAATTAGAGAAGATTATTGGATGTCGTGGTGTGACAATGTTGTTGGCAAAAGATTGAATTGGAATATCCTTCCAGGTCGAAGTGGTTTATCTGAAACTCAAGAAAATGCATTAAGCATGATTAGTAGCATCTAGGTATCTCAAGTGGTATCAGTGTTCATAGAGCTTTTATTTTAGTTCTAAAATTGTTCATTGTAATGATTCACCCCAACTCCATGAATGTGTAGTCCATGGGAAGCTAGGTATACATAGGCTAATGAAGGACTCTAACTCAGGAATCCAATCAACAATCTGCTGCCGAGTTTTGTCCTGTATAACATCACATAGAAATTCAGCTGTGTCCTTCCTATGACCTTCTCCCTGAAACCAGCAATTTTTAGTTACCTTAACACCATATACAACACATGTATCACAAGAGAGGAACTTGTACCCCGAAAAGTATGCATCCTTCTTCAAAGTTGATGTGGTGCGCAATCGAACTATCTCACCTTGACCAAAGTTTCTGTCATCAAGAAGAGTAGTGACATTATCTTCATACTCAAGCTTGCCTATCTGAAAATTTGTCAACACTCTCATATGAAGAGTTGTATGAAAAGCGGGTACACGTATAAAGGAAATGTATTCCCTGCTTTCTACATCATCTCCCAGATATTGCACATATCCAAGCTGGTTCATAAGTGCACTTACAATTGGTAGATTCTCTTTGATTGGTGTCTCCCATAGACGGTTTGGTATATGATTGGGTTGAAGGTGTATTCCTGCAACTCCCACCCATGAATCAACATCGTAGTTGGCAACTCGGAGCCTCATATATTCTCTCAGTGTTGCCAACGGGCTATTGACTTTGGCTGTATTAACAATTGAGGTGCTTAGTAGCCAGTCCATGTTAATTCCATTGTAGTTTGTTGCATTGTAGAGGGGAAACTCTCCACGGACACCATTAGATACGAACTGTCTCTTTTGTAAATCATAAAAGACAGGCTCGTCATTAAGCCGGATGGCTTTCCATCCCCTACGACACAGTTCGATAGGAATAACTCTATCTCCATCAGAGATAGTTGGATGTACTTTGGCAATCGTGTCGATAATACGTTCGAGAAGAGTGACATTATATAGAGCAAAATGATCCTCTACCCATGTTGAAATGTCTGACAGCCAGGGTTTGTCAGCTGAAATGTGATTTGGTTTTGAGTATTGTACCTTCCAAGGCTGACTTAAGCCAGCTTCCGTGCTGTGAAACAAGCTGCCTTCTAATGTATCTGTGTTCGGTAACGTTTCAAGCATTGCTGTATTCATCACTAATGTTGGCCTTGCTTTATTGTCAAAGATAGATTTGCATTTGTCATCAAGAGGTGCTGCTTCATATACATGACGATAATCATTAACATTGGTATCATCATTATCATTCATACGATCCTCTTCTAGAAACTCACGAACCATTCTGGTAACAACATCCTCGTATGATCGATGCTTAAGATGCCATTCGGGCAAAGGATGAATATCACAGTGAGTAGATAGGAGGAGTGGAGGACGTGCATCTCCATGATTCATCATTAGTATCTCCAGTGCTACCTTACGCCCAAGCCATTCTCCCGACATTGTCCTCGTTGGATCAACTAGTACCAAATGAATAGAAGGACTATCAGCTGCCATGGCAAGGTCTCTCAACTTAAACTCCTCTGCTATATCAGTTTCCAAGACAAATATAGTTGTCCATTTAGAACTAAGGAAACGTTCAAATGAATGACATCCTGCAAAGAACTCTCTATGGTGTACTACCATTGCCATGGGTAGCTGTAGCTCATAACTTGGATTATGGTAAACCTCATACTCGACAACTCCATACTGCTCTAATATTGTATGATTCAACTTACGTTGCTTACTACCAATTGATCTTGATTTTGGTGTATGTTTGTTTTGGTGAGATGATGATGATGATGATATAATGTAGCACGAAACAAAGAGTATTGCAATTAGAACCTTTCGGAGCTTTAATATACCATTGTTACCATCAATGTTGACCCATTCTTCCTTCGGGGACTGCTGCTGCTGCCGCTGACTAGTTATAGCAACTTCGATATCGACACGGCAATCCTCTTCAAAGTCATCGCGACTCTCCTCTATATGCCGGGTTGATGGTGTTGATTGCCGCAAGCGCCTCTTTTTAGCTGTATTCATATTGTATTTAGGTACTTTATACACTTGATGCATCAGTGCCTCGTATAATCATCTATCTCTATTCCCATGATCTATCATACGTAATGAGTTGATTGAGGGGTGGCTCGAAGTCTGAAGTGATACTTTCGTGGATACCCCGATTATAGGATACTGGCATAATAAGGATACCTTATAGCGAGTCGCCTAGGATCATTATACACTCCAATTGGACTCCATGCTTCGTACAAAGCGTACTAAAAGGGAGGTACGGCTTTGCGAAGCAAAGACTTTGCGAAGCAAAGACTCCACGGAAAAATCACAAAACTAGGGCTAAGTGAAATTTTTATTATTTTATTGCAAGATACAAAATTAGATACTTTTAAAAAATAGTACTTTTTGAACATGGCTAATTTCTGTGATTATCTAAAATCAAATTTTGGCCTCGCGGGAATAGCCTTACTTAGTAAACGGACAACATTTCACGTACAAACATCGTCTCTCACGTCGGTGCGTAGGACAACGTCGGA
>Ga0214477_101070_pt1 | contig 15334 bp, 16 predicted proteins | sample M1_20Mar14CPVII9_FD_165058 | JGI IMG/M metagenome (GOLD analysis project Ga0214477, IMG submission 165058) | Marine eukaryotic communities from Monterey Bay, California, United States - M1_20Mar14CPVII9sort6BwellC16 | ecosystem: Environmental > Aquatic > Marine > Unclassified | place: USA...
GGAGTGTTCATCAACTTGTTATACACCCATACAATGCCAAACAACCACTATTGCAGCACCTACATGATGCCATACCCCCACTTGTTGGCCAAACATCGCCTGACAGTCGGCAGAAAAACGAGATCTGAGGCATGAAACTGGCCATCAAGTTGTTATACACCCGTACAATGGTTGTTTGGTGCAATCATGCCAACATGTGGATAGTAGATATTTGGTTAGATAGATTTGTAAACACTTTTTTTAGATGAGTCTTCACTTAGGTTAGAAGGAGCTAGACTGACTCATTGAGTTATTGTGTACTTGAAACAGCTTCAGGTACTCTAGGTTTCCATGGCTTCATCTCAAGTTGAGGCATCTCATAAGCACTTTTATTTTTCTTCCAAGTATCATAAAAATCTGGTGAGCTTCTCAATAGCTCTGCATATGATAATAATGTCCAAAGCATATCAACTGTATATTGTTCCATGGTTAACTTTGTTCTACAGAACTGTTGTCCATTCTTAATGATTTGCTGTATCTGTTCTGAGTTTTTAGGATCAATGACATGGCGTACTGTTTCAGCCAAGTCTGAGAAATCTCCCTTTACTGGAATATAGTGCTGAATATGTATGAAAGAGAGAGTGAGGTGCATATCTGCAATAGACAGACAAGTCTAACACCTATTCAAACTTACCACCCAAGGCTCTAATTCCTTCTCCCAATATCCTACATATTCAGGTTGAACTTTAATGACAACTGAATTGAAACACAACAACTTGCCCAACCTCGCTGACCATGCATTCCCATCGATGTCTAATATCGCTTTATACTTTTGAAAATCATCTTGCTTGATCAAACTCTTCTTCGTACTAGGCTTTATATCCATAATATCTAAATAATCACGAGAGTATCGTACAAGGTTTTGTCGTGGACGTTCACCATCTTTATATGTATAACCTGTAATTCGACCTCTCCATACAACTTTATTAATCTTAGTCTTCCAGGGATAATACCTATCCCATTCTTCCATCATTGTATCCCATTGATATGGTGATTCTGCTAATTGTACATTTGTAGGATCTTGAAAGTAGGTCAAACTCATTGCAGGCCAGGAATGTCGACAATTCATACTTTGTATAGCATTCAATCGAAAGATGGGTACATAATCATCACCACACCATGGATAGTCGTTCGCATCGAATATTAATGGTATTTCTCCTTCACTCAATAACTTCATACGGGGTGATTTATCTGATAATGATACAGCCATTTCTACTGCCCGTTGTACTAATGTAACAAACATTCCTGTTCTACCTCCTGGTCGCAACACGGTACCATCTTTAATAATATATGGTCGTACTTTATTACCAAGACGTATCGTATCTGGTGTAAGTTTCACACCCCCGACTGTATAATTATTCGGTGTTACTGTACCTAACTCATCTTCTCCATTACCTAATCGTTCAAATATCTTAACATACTTTTGTGTATTTAATGGGTATGTCCCATCTGTTGGCTTGCTCCATCTGTGCCACGGATAACCATCCGGTCTAACTAATGCATTCACTTTATATTCATTACTTGATAATGGCGTGCCCTCTCGTTGAGTTGTAGTTCTTGGGTCATTCAATCTATGCATTTTCTTCAGATCGCTTGGAGCCATTTTATGTGCAAACTCCATATGTGTAAGTCTTCGATGTCTAAGAGTACTTGTACTACTACTGCTAACTCGCGGCATATCATAGGTAGCCATCTTTGAATAAGATATATCATGATTGCGAAGTGAAGTTGATTCTGGATATTGATATGGTTGTAAACTTCGTATTGCCCATGCAAAGATTAAAAAGGTTGCAACAGCCAACAATAATGAACCAAACTGTTCTTTATTCTTTCGTTTGTATTCATTTTTAACTTGTGCCTTCTTCCGTATCCGTTCTCTTATTAGTAATATCTTTTGATCTGCATTATCACTAATAACTGTTCCTATACATGATGGTAAACTTTCTACTGAGCTTAGTGATTCAAGTGATGTTGATCTGCGTAATGTTAGTGTTTTACCCATGATTCACGGAGTGCGTCAACGACAAACTAATCACTAATCACAAATATAATTTTGTGCATAAGATGTGCACAAAATCTCTTGATGTGTAGAATGCGGTTGCTAGTGATATGTTAGCACACACAGATCTTTTTCTTTGACCTTTATTGCAATTGTAGATGTACAGGAGGCGATACGAAGAGTAGTTGCAATACAACACAGCCAACAGCTATATCAAAGACCCTAATAATATTTGTTGTAATACCTCCGAAAAGAATTAGGACTTGTGTATCTCTTGCCACCGAGAAAATCAAACCAGCACCAGATATATCCTCTTCTACACTAACCTATCTATAAGTGGAGGCAATGCAGAGCCTTGCTTATTAGTATTGTGCCGCCACGAGATAATAACATGCAATCTAGCACTAGAGAGCCGGTCATTTATTGTTTCACTTGTGAATAAATAAGATATTTAGCGATCGAACGCTAGAAATCAACTACTACATAAAACTAGCCTCGCTGCGCTCGGCTAGCCTTCTTGCGCAGTGAAGAAGTTTGTCTAAACCTAAGATACTAAAAAGGATACGCTTTTAATTAATTATAACGATGACGATAGTTAGATTAAGCAGAGATGTCTCTTCTCTCTATCTCTATGCATATACAATCCTATTCTCCCATGTCGTATCTCTCTTTCTAGAAGAAGGAACATCAGAGTCAGAATCAGGAGCAGCTAATTCATCACAAATGAGAGTATGGGAATGAGGGGCACCACGTTTCTGAAACTCAATCACCGTTACATAAGCCTTAACCTTGCCAAACATTTGATTTTTGATAATGTCATCTAACATTGTTGCTAATGAAGTTAATTGTATTGTTATTATAATTATCTACTCTTTTTGGTTCGTTTGTTATTATGCACTAAAGGATATCGCTGTTGGCTTCGCGTTGGTAATCTAGATTGTATGATTTATCTCAATCCCAGATTTGGCTTCGCGTTCTTTTAAACAGTAACTTTTTAGTCAGGCGGTACTACTGCGTTACGGACAGTCAAGCAGCAGAGCCTTGCTTATTGGTATGATGCCACCACGAGATGATTTGAACATTGTTGCAGGCCGGTCATTTATTGTTTCACTCCCCAAAGGTGAATAAATAAGACATTTAGCGATCAAACGTTCTCTCTTAGCAATCTCAACTCATAACATAGTAGTACAATACTACCAACATAATGCTGCCAATACGCCTATATTAAAGCAATACCCCAGCTGTTCAGATAGCGTATACTATTCTTCAATATCTTTATTTACATTTGCGAGAGTTTCATCGTCGCTGGCCGCCCCTATCGATACCACAAACAATTTTTGCATCTACTCAACTACTCACTCTGGTACCAAACAAAACAGCATTTGCTGCAAACAAACTCTATATTATCCCACTTTATTACCGAAACAAACTGAAACAACAAAACAACAAAACAACATTATTATTTCAAGGCAAACATAAACAACATATCTATCCTATCATGCCACCAAAATCTAAACCAAAGCGCAAAACTCCCACAACAACAGATAATAATGTACCAAAGAAAAAGATCGCCCGTGGAACTGACGAGTGGGCTGAGATGTATCGAAAGAAGAATGCACAAAGTCAGCAGAAGGTAGGAGAGCAAGTAAAGCAAGGTAACAATGCCCCCACCTCCTCAGTGATTACTTCCAATAACAACATCCAATTGAAGCCTCCAACACCAAACCCCAAACCTCCCACAGCCATATATAGATTACCCCCAGCTGATGCAAATGCATCTCAGCATTCATTAGCATCCTACATTTCATACCGAAATAGTATGTCAGTATATCAGCCGACAAACGCAATAGACGAGGTTATGAATGAAGTTCAACAGTTGCTACAGGCAGCAAGTGAGGCACAAGCACTTGGTAGATTACGTAATTCATACTCAAGTTTGTTATTAGCACATCAAAGATTGGTAGGGTTGGGAAGTCGTGTTGATAGATCCTATTGTGAGGCTGAAACACCAACTACAACACAACCAACAACACAAACAACAACTGAGGGAGGAGAATGTTCCAACTTATCAATAACATCACAACAATTGAAACAACCTACATTCTTACCACCATTGGTATCCCAACCACCATTACCACCATCACTTACACAGAATAATTATACAGGAAAGGCCGCGTTAGTATTGTTGTATTTTGTGATTTCAAGTTGTTCAATATGATGTGTTGGTGTTTTGAGTGCTTCATTTGGCCTTCATGTATCTTTATTTGATTGTCTTTGCAAGCTATATGTTCTAACTATATGTTACTATATCCTCTCTAAACTTTGCAACGCGCATCTTTAGATGTTGCATATGTAGAGTATTTAGCCAAGTCAGGAAAGTCCGCGTTTGTACTTCTTTATTATGTGTATTCGTGTGATTGACATGAAGTGTCTGTGATTTGGCTACTCTTTTGATCATCACTTGCCTTTGTTTGATTGCTCTTACAAACCACATGTTCTAATAGAAGTTATATTTACCTCTCTTCATCTTTATAAATCTGAAACGCGTATCTTCCAGGTATGGAGTTACATCATAAGCGTACCGGAAGAGGAATGCAGCATGAGGCTGCATTAGAACGTGCTTCCAATAAGAAGGATCAAAAGGCTTCTGCTGCTGCCGCCAAGAGTGGTGAACAAGAAGATGGTGTTGCTGCTGTGGAAAAGGAAACACCAACAAAGAGAAAAGGCGGAAGGGGGAAGAAACCACCGACATTGGTCATGGCTACCATGGCTGGACGGAATTTTGATGTTGCAGATTTGATGCAGGGTGTTTTGTAGATGACATGTGCTATATCCTGCCAACAAGAGATCCGCTCATGCCGAAAAAGAGTAGCTTCTCTAAAGTTACACTAACACGAATAAGAGCTACGATAGTCATATATGAAAAGTAGTGCTAGGCTAGCAAGTGATGCAAACAAAGGATACTAAGTTTTATACAGAGGTATCATTTACCCCAACCTTTCTCAAACAAATATCTTCTCAATGTGATATAGCGTCCTCACTTCCAACGAAAGAATCAATCTCTTAGGGCAAAGAGCCTGGACCTGCTACTCCATCCACATCTTCAATGACAAGACTTGCGGCAGCAATCTGGGGAGCTTGAATAGCAGTGACACCAACTCCCGATCCACTAACAACAACGTCGTCAATAGCCAGATGGCGGTTGTACCCCAAATCTCCTCCACTAGTACGAATCTCGAGACGATTGATTTCCTTGAAGTATTGCCCTCGACCAGACGATAGACAGTGTAGGTAAGGACCATCACTCGGAGCTCCCAATACAGTTGTATAGTTGCCAACAAGGTTGCTTCCGTCGCGGTATGCAAGAATCTCAAGGTCCATGCCGGTACTCCAAGCTGGTGTTGCAAACAAACTATAAACCGAGAAGGAAGTGGCCGATGAGATGGTGCTTACACCACCGCTATAAGTCCACATCGTGTAATCAGGAGAGACATTTCCGGCTTCGTATCCTGAAAGGTAGTTAAAATACTTGTGGTAAATGACGCCCATTCTAGACCAATCCAACCCTTTGTATTGGTTGGGCATATATCCCCAACCCGTACCCTTAATGACATCATCAAAGTGAAGAAGAGACTTTGCCGATTTGGATGACATAACGCTTTCTTTGTGGCAATGTTTAGACTTCAGGGCACGACCACTTCCTTCCGACTTCGCAGACTTTGAGAATCTACTCGAACTTGAGCTATCCAGCATCCTTCCCTTTTCAGGCAACGTCTTGGATGACTTGGAGTAGCTGCTTGAACTCGAACTGTCGAGCATCCTTCCTTTAGGAGGAGGCAACATCTTGGACGACTTCGACTCACTGCTTGAACTATCAAGCATCCTTCCTTTAAGAGGTAAAGATTTGGTTGATTTTGAGCTGCCAAGCTGACGCGGAGCTGAGATGTAGAAAGTACAAAGCGATTAGAACAAGTTCATTGATTCTTTGTGTTAATCAGCATGAAATGTAAATATTACTTACCTAAATCAATCTCATTCAACACTTTAACGGCATTTTCTTCAGGCGATTCCATTGATACAGAAGAAGCAACAACAGACGAAGTAGTAGCTAATACCAAAAAGGCAGCAAGGACAGTAGTGGCAATAGAGATCTTCATTATTGATAGTGGAGATGATAACGAGGAGCCTGTTTCCAAAATTATGAGCACAAGATATGCACTCACAAGACTTGAGAAAAGGGGAGAGTATCATTTTGTATTCCCGCAACAACTGTTAAGTCGTGATGAGGTGGTGATTCGTCTTAGTCCTAGCACAATGTGTTAAGACTTGCTTCGGTTTTCATTGCAATACTCCACGACTCAATTATTCTGGAGGGTATCCTCGCAGTAGCGCAGTCCTCAGTAGAGGAATGCACCACTGCACCCAAGTCTCAATGACCGGCGGCTTTAAGTTGGTAACTAATATGTCACCGTTGATATTTATGAAGGATCAAAAAACTATCATCTACCGGCAAGTTAGTATATCTCAACCATCAATACCACTGCAAATATTAACAAGCTGTTTCTCTATCATTCTAACGAGATCTTTAATATCATTCTGAGAAAGTTTTCCTTCTCTGATTTGCATTGTCGGTTTATGAAGCAATTTGTTTGCTACTTTGTGCAATGATTGTTCATCACCCAGAGATACAACAATGTCATTAACTCGTCGTCTCATAATAGAAATTTGTGTTGCTGTATCACTTTCCTGAGCTGATAGTCTTGCAACACATGCAACAACAGATGGCTTTACTGCCTTTTCAATAGCAGCTTCAGCGACCAAACTAGCCAATGTCGATGGTGGCGTGCCATCCGAGCCGTACTCTTTTAGCTTGATTATTTCTGGAACTATGTCCTCTCTTCGTGCTAGTTTACCAGCAGTCAAAGCATTATCAAGTAGTATTTTTATACGTCCTTGTCCACCGGTTTTCTTCTGTGTTGCATCCTTCTGATTGATAACTGATATAACCTCTACTGTGCGTTTTAGCTGCAGTAGAATATCTATTGGAGAATTCAATAAGTTATATGTTAGTAGTGGAAGTGTAAACAACTACACAGATTTGTAATAGACAAACCAAATAATAACATAACTCACGAGCATCTCTTGAAGAGTAAGGCCGAAAGATTACCTCTCGATCTGGTCTATTCGGTCGAGGTGCCAACCCACTTGCAACGAGACACAGATGATTGCTTATTGCAGAAGCTCCTTCCAATGAAGTTAATCTCTGAGCTAACTGATATATTTCCTTCAATTGATTATTAGTTATTGAGTTGGGAAGTACTTGATTCGTCTTCACAACATCGGTTAGGTCCAACCACGACGATAGTCCTGATCTTTCAAGTAACGACATGCTTTTGGATCGTTGTGCATCTATCTGTTGTTGGAGGTTGTATGCAACAGCATAGCTTGCCGCAGTTGAAGCAATATCTTGATTCATATAACCATTATTGTCTTCTTTTAATTTTTTAAGAACAATTAGTATGTCAAGCCTTGCACAATTTGATATTGTAACACATTCATCAATCAAAAATGTATGTGAACATGTGTCCTCTCTTGATGTCGATTGTTGCATTTCTCTATCAACGAAGCCATTGCTCGAACAATCCAGTGGTATTTTGACAACATTATCTTCAGATTGTACATTATCATTTGAGACTGATGGAAGTAGCAATACTATCTCTAAAATACTTGCATCACTTTCTTCGCCATCTGTTATGACAATAATTTCCATACCAACAAATAAAGTTTGAAATGCTTTCAAAGCCCTTGGACGTGGTACAAAGTAATCTCTACCATCACCTAATGCAGTATCCTTCCATTTCCAACATTCTCTCACTAATGATTCACCCGGTAATGTGTATGTATCATTCTTTGATGGTAAGGAAATGAGGTGTAGTGTATGCTTTGTTGATTGTATATTTTTGTTTGATATACTGTCACTGCTTGTTATCGGTGTATACTGTTCAGTGGTATCAAGTTGTGATTCAGTATGTACGTCGAGTATAGTATTAAAACGAGTAGGATAACTACAAGTACCAATACACCACGCCATTGAATATATCGGCATCATCATCACCACACATATCACTGTGAAGAAGGTCCACATCTCGTGTTGATACTTAAATAAATCAACCGGATTATTGATTTATATCATAGCAAAACACCCCAACTGAATATGCAACCGAGACACTCTATTATATTTCACGAGAATATTATCTTCCTCCAACAAGTATTGTCGAGACGATGTACTAAGCAAAGGGGGAGGAAAGGGAAATGGCGATAGAACGGGTTTTTCATAGTGCAGCATGCTTATTATGGACAATAGTAGAGTAGAGGCACCCATAGCGCCTATGGATTGTATGCTATATAGCGTTGATGTATTGGTTGTTTGTGTACTTGTACTGTCGCCGCATACTGAAGTTTTTTGAGAAGACCGCAGCCGTCAATATAGCCATTCACACATTTATAGGTGGACCATCCTATCAACATCAAGATGAAGTTCCTACCACCTAGACCACCGTCTCCTACAGAACTATCATATACGCAACTCGCAAAGCTAGCTCCACGATTTGGTAGTACAAATAATAATGGTGTCCAAGGAGGAGTACGAAATATAGGTAGCAATGACAAAGTTAGATTTGCTGTTGATAACAGTACATCTGCAATACCAACAGCCCCTCGAACGGCACCTCCATCTACAATTAATGTACCCTCCGATGGTGGAAATTGTAGTATTAGTACGACAGGTGGTTTAGGTGTCGCGAGTAGAAGTGATCATAATAATAATTATCAAACACCAAATACAACAACAATGCACAGCAATATCATGTCTGCACCAATTCACAGACCTAGACCTGCACCACCACATCAATATCCACAACAGCAGATTGATCCAATCAATAATAGATCTACACCAGTAGAAGATCGATTGGCAAATTTAGCAACAAAATTACATACCATGCAGCAACCAATATCATCTTCTACTAATCAATCGAATTTGTATACACCAATGATGAATAATTTACAGAGTACAAGAAGTTCAACTACTTCTCGCAATTTGCAAGAAGTACAACAATTTATTGATACATTAAAGAATATGCAGACCGCTGTATCAAATACTGTTGATGAACAATCACGTTTAAAGAAATCACGAGCATTAAATGCATTATTGAGCATGTTTGAACGTATTATTGAGGATACAGCAGCACAACAACAAACTGTGTCAATCGAGCCATTAGTAGAGAACAAGTTGCAACAGTTAGAACAAAGAGTGCATCAATTGGAAAAAGAGAATAGTCAATTGCACATACTAAATCAAGAGAAGAATACACAATTACAAAAAGTTAATAATGAATTACAAAATACTCAACATAAATTGCATCACATTACTATTGAGAATGAACAGCTCAAGAATCAAGCTACATCTGCTCAAGAACAATGTCATCGAGAAAGACAAAGAGCAACAGAGGCAGAAGCTGTTGCTGCCGAATCTGAGAATGTAAGAGATAGTATGCTCTCTAATTATGCACGTCTTACAGAGGAAAATGTAGAGCTACAGCAGTCAATGGAACATGTGAAGTTGGATAAGGAGAAGATGGTATCAGAGTTTCAACTTTGTCAGCAAGAAATGAATGAGTTACAAACTCAGTGCAATCAATTGACTCAATCATTACAACACAAAGATGTAGACATTATTGAGTTGGAAAAGAAGATGAATGACTTGAATGATCAGTTGATCTCACAACAAAACTTACTCCAATCTGCCAATAATGATCGACAACGACTACAAGATGAATTGCACAACTCACAACGCAACTCAACAACCGCTTCTCAACAGCTAATGAATCTACGGGGTCAATTCTCTCAATTCCGACGAGAGAGTGATTCAAGACAGAGTCATCAGCGTACATCAAACACAACCGACAAGGAAGAACATCATAGTATTATTACACATAACACAATTTTGCAAGAGGAACAACAAAGGAGACGGATACTTGAAATGTCAATCCAGAAGTCAAAGGAACAAGATGCAAAAGCACAAGAAGAGATGCAAAGGATATCAGAATCAAATGCCGATTTGAAGAGTAAGGTGGATGAACTAAATGCTCAATTGAACATGAATTCATCAGTAAGCGGCAGATCACGAACTCAACAAACAAGTAGTAGTATAGTTGACGAGTTCTCAGTTACTGGCGGGGATAGTATTATGAATGAACAAAGTTTGGTAATTGGTAACGCTTCTTCTCCATTGAGTTTGGCAACAATGTCGCAACAAAGCGAGGCAAGTAAGAGCGCAACACGTGAACAACTATCAATAACAACCGATTATGGAGTGGATCAACAGCAGGAAACAACGAAACAGAGGAGTCAATTGAGTGCCATTGATGAACTATCTCTTGATGGGTTAGACAGTATTATCAATCCTTATCGGAAGAGGGAAGAAGACGACTTGAAATCTCCTGATAGTGATATGACCTTGAAGCAACAGGATGATAGATCAAGTAAAGAGGATGAACACCCAAACCTCATGGATTATTTCGCCAATCAAATCAAGCTTGCCGAATGATAGTGACTAGTTCCTAAGTGTTTAAGTGATATTATATGTATGACATAGTAAAAGATTGATACTTTACTTTAAAACAAACAAAATCTCTAGTATTTTAAGTTATACTAATTCACTCAACGTAAAGACATCTAATCAAAAGTTTACACTCAAAACAAACACTAAGTAGAACTTGACTTAGTCAGAATCCAAATCCCAAATCGCTGAATTTCTTAATGACGGCCTCAACCTCTTCCTCATCAACCTTATCATTAAACTTCTGAATACGACCCATCCATTCCCCGGGGTTAGCAAGAGCATTATAAATACACTCGTTACTGAACTTATCAAAGCCTTTGATAATGGGGTAGGGCTCCGAAGCTCCCTTATCAAAGGCTTTGGCGATGTTCTTGATGCAATCCATGGGCGTGGAACAGGCCAGGGGATTCTCCACTTATGGAACGCATAGCAAGAGAGCGAATCAAATCCTCGCTTGCATTACTTGATGATTTCCCCTTTTCACCAGGTTTAAGAGCCTCGCACACTACACATATTGTATCTGATGATTCGTTCTGTACCATACATTCCCCACACCTCCATGAGCCCTCATTCTTGAACATCGATCCCCAACCTTCCGACTTGTACGTGTTGTCGGAGACGGATTCGTTCACGGCGTCCTTTTGAGAGAATACCTCATTGGTACCCGAAGAAGTGGCAGAGGAAAGAGTTCCCACCGACATGGGTGCTGTCAGCGACAGCGGAGGTGCAGCAGAAGGGGACGAGTCGTTCGACAGAAGCACAGCATTACCGGCTCTGTTCTTTTTGGCCTCGGCCCCACCAAAGGATGTTGATGGAAATGGACTACTTCTAATACCAGTCGATGTTGTAACCGATTTACTACCGAAATCACTTTCATCGATTGAGACATCACCCCGAGAAAGAAGAGACTTGGACGGCGTGGGGAATGAAATCATCTCCGGGGCAGCATGAGGATTCTGCTTGCTGGCATCAAGTAGCTTGATCTTTTGCTCTAGGTCCTCAAACTTCTTTTCATGAGCTAAGTGCTTCTTATCGTTGTTATTGTTATAATCCAGCTGTCGAATAACGAAGTTTCCGATATCATCAGTCAAAGTATCAACATTATTTGCTAATCTATCAACAGTACGATCTGTCTTAACTTGACTATGAACCAACTGTTCAATATTATTGCATTGTCTTTTATGCATACTATTCATCAACTCCGTCGCATCTCTTTGGCTTTTAACTAACATCTTGGCCATCTCGGTGAGGGGATCATTCTTCTTCTGGGTGGGGGTTGATGTTTTAGGCGCAGCATACTTGCCACAAATTTCATCAACTAAGGTGACCTTTGTCTTTCTACCGACGTTGATGTTAAAAAGTCCTGCAAGAGCGTGGACATCAGGAGCCTTCAAAGGCAGCACATTTGACCGACTTGTTAAATAATTTAACCTGTCATCGTAAGATGCCAATGTACCAAGGTGTTCCTTGATCACTTTCAATTGTTCTCCATTGTAATTAGGTTTGGTCTTTTTCGATGATGATGGTGGTGGAACTTTTTTCTTGTTTGATCGAGGTAGCTTACGATTTGGGGACAGTTCATTTAACACCATTGTATATATTGGGTATAATTATGATGATAGGGTAAAGATTGGCTGCTTTTGTTATTTGCAATGAGTTGCAATAATAGCTAACCTGGTAAACTTGATGCCAATCAGTTGACTCGCACATAGATACATGAAAACCTTTTATATCGCATTCTTTCTTTCGAGAAACACATGACATCTGTACCAGTTATAAGAATCTGTACCACTGAAAAGTAAGCGATATACTGAGAACCACCTCTTGTACCTTTCTCTGTTCTTATACATAATGATAATGCACTCGTACATTATGATTGTTTTGTCTCACATCTGTCATCTAGCTTAGTCTGTGACGTCCCATCCACCTTAATACCCAGCAGTCTTGTCTACCGGATTCAACAATGGCTTACCTCGAACAAATCGAGGTAAATTCTCATTAATAAAGAACTCTGTACTTTCCTTCATAAAAGTGAGTGTCATATCCATATTGTGTGGCGATAAGAGGACATTATCAAGTTTCCATAGCGGACTGTCCTTTGGTAGCGGCTCGACCGTCATCACATCCAACGCTGCACCCTTGATTGTACCATCTTGAAGTGCCTCAATCAATGCTTCTTCGTCAATAATTGGACCTCTCCCGACATTAATAATAACTGCACTACTTTTACATTTTGATAATGCTTCCTTTGATATCAATCCTCGTGTTGATTCAGTCAATGGTGCCGATACGAGTATATAATCACTCTTTGACATTACCTCATTCAATCCATCCATACCATATACTTCATCACAATATGGATCATTAAAACCATTTACATTTCGTTTAAATGCCAATACCTTCATACCGTATGCTTTTGCAAGTCTGGCAGAAGCTCTCCCAATATCACCATAACCAATCACTCCTAATGTTGCTCCCCTCAATTCCAATACAGGATATTGTTCCCAATTGCTATCATTCTTTTGCTTCATTAATCTTGGTAAATCTTTAGCAAAATATGAACATGCCAACATGCAGTACTCCGCTAAGGTAGAAGAGAACATGCCCTTTGCATTGGTAAGTTGTGCCTTTGAAGTAAAGAGTCCTTCACTTGCAATGAAGTCTATACCCGCACTTCTTGTATGTATCCATTCCAAACTTGGAATTTTATTTAATATCTCCACTAATGGTTGTTTTGCTTGTGGATGTGATACAAATATAACATTGGGTTTCTGTTCAATGATACTCGAATCTGTAAAATCTGATAATTGTGTACCTACTTTTAATAACTTTGTTCCTTCCGGTAATGCTCCGGTGTAAAGTGGTTCATTATATTGATCAGAAGGATCACATAATGCCAATATTCGTGCTTCTTTTATTATTTGTCCATTGTATGCTTCCCCTTGCTTACCGGTTTCTCTATTCCAATACAATGTATCCATGTTGTTTGATGAAAGTTGTAAAGAAGAAGAAGATATCGAGTATCTCCGAATAAAAGGGAGAGCGGAAGATCGAAATGCTGCAGTAGTAACCCGAGGGGATAAAGATGCTAGGGTTAGTGCTACGGCGTTCATGAACATGGTCTCTTAGCAACAAACTGTGCTCTTAGCTCTCTCCATCCCCTCGACCCCCCCCTCACATGCAGTTTTAGGACCAACACCAAGCTAAGATACCACAACCCCTAAGAGTTTGTATGTAGTAAGCAGTAAATTTTGAAAGTGTGTATTGTTAGCGGCGGTAGTAGTAGTAGTAGAGATCAACAACAGCAACCATGGTTATCGCAAGTACGTTATAGATGTTATATTCCTATATATTGATGGTTTATTGATTGTTGTCTAGGCGGAGTCTTTCGTCGGCGTCGATTGACGGATATAGAGAAGTTTGTATAGTTTTGAGTTGCTGTCGATGGATGTAACTTATCCATTGCAATACGCCTTGCTCCACTAACTATACATGCATTCTGTGTGATATTGTGGGATGTATTGATGATATAGCGAAGTATCTCGTTGGAATTGTGCGGCGAGTTTTCGCTGGTTAAGGCCGAGTATTAATTTGTTTCACAAATCTTGAATGAATATAATAATTTGTTACAGTAAATATATTGGCTGAGAAGGCTACTGATCTGTATTATTATTGTTGATTGGCGGGTTAAATCAGAGATGTTATTGGTTATATTTTAACCGGCGGTGGCGTTTCTCGGCATATTTGTGTTTATGTTCACATCTTGTGTTCATTTTAATATTTTTTATATGATCTACTCGATTTTACATAACACATCTCTAACCTCCATTTCCCTTATCTACTCTCAAATCCAACTATTTCACAGCTGAATTATGTGCCATGTCCGAATACAGGATCTGGCCTGGAACTGGAAAGCTTATGATCCGTCGTGATGGTAAGCCCATCTTCCTCGGTTCCTCCAAGGCTCAATCCTTGACACTTCAACGTAAAAAGCCTGCCAAGCTTGTTTGGACACAGGCTTGGCGTCGTTTGCACAAGAAGGGTCTTACAGAGGCCAATCTTAAGAAACGTAGAACACGTTCCACCAAGACACCACGTGCTATTGTTGGTTTGTCACTTGAAGATATCAAGAAGAAGGCAGCACAGAAGCCAGAATTCCGTAGTGCCCAAAGAAGTGCTGCACTAAAGGAAGTTAAGGATAGGAAGAAGACTAATAAGGGCGGAAGAGGAAATGCAAAATCGGGTGTACGTGCTCCCAAGATTCCCAAGAACGTCAAGAGGAATTAATTAATCATACTGTAAAACACTAGAGTTATATAAAACATGTCACGTTTCTCTCAATACAGCACTTGTCTATTATATCAGGACATCACAAGAACCGATATAATATGGATTACTATAATATGGATTATAACACTAAGTCTCTTGTTATACCAGCGTAAAGATGAGCTGCCAATAGACCCACGGCAACATTACAATTACAGAAGAGCAGAAAAGGTGTCCTCCAGGATACCAGAGTAAATTAGCTCATTGTCAATGAAACAATTCATATTGTGTCTAGCTCTCCACCCGTATCAAGCACTCATCGTAGCCCTACAAGGCTTTGAAGAAGAGTTGTTCATGCTCTCTACACTCTACATTTACTAGTACCTCACTCAATCACTGACAACGCGAGT
>Ga0214477_101071_pt1 | contig 15320 bp, 9 predicted proteins | sample M1_20Mar14CPVII9_FD_165058 | JGI IMG/M metagenome (GOLD analysis project Ga0214477, IMG submission 165058) | Marine eukaryotic communities from Monterey Bay, California, United States - M1_20Mar14CPVII9sort6BwellC16 | ecosystem: Environmental > Aquatic > Marine > Unclassified | place: USA...
ATATCGTCTTGCTACCGAAAATGGATAGGGTGAGGGTGCGTCGATAGCGATGGAGATGAGTGATATAACACTCATGGATTCTAATCTTAACAAGATCCTCTTTAGTATGAAGATGGGTAAGAAGGTTATCAAGACTGTCAAAGAAAATATCACATTTAGTTTGGTTATCAACTTCGTTGCAGTAACACTTACATTCTTAGGCAAGATGTCATTACTATGGGCAATCGTATCTGATGTAGGTGTGATGCTTTTAGTCACTCTCAATGGAATGAAACTTTTAACCAGACGAACTATAGATAAGATCGATAGAAGTAGGTCGATAAAATCAGCAACAACATCCAAGACGAAAAGGAAGAAGGATGGGCAGCAGTTTGTGAAGATTGAACAAGAAATTGAATTGCGAGAAGTAATATAGCTTAAGTTTGTGTATAAAATGTAGATTAGGCACTATGTAGTACGTTTCTTTATATGTTACTACGCCATTTAGTAAATATTGAGCATTTTCTATTGTTGTCATCACCAGAGTCTTCTCTGTTATTATCATCCGGCCGTCTTTCTCTTCTTTCACTCAAGTATGATTTGATCTTCGGTCTGAAGAATACAAGAGCATTGTATAACCCCTGGAAGATGCGCGTTGATATGATTTGTCATGGTGAAAGAGAGGTGATTGTAACAAATGTTAGTGCATTGGTGTAAAGGCAGTCAAATGAAGACTAAAGAAGGCCAAATGAAGTAGCCAAATCACCAAGTCTTCATATTAAACACATGATAACACAAGACAAAACAATACAAACGCGGACTTTCCTGCATTGGAAAGAAGATTGTGAAACAGGCAACTACCGCAAATGGTGGCTGATTTCCCAACATTTGTACAATCCGTGTCCACGATGGGAACAAGAAGGTGAGGTAAAACGAACCGACATACCACAATGCTTGAGCTGCTATCTTTGAACTATGACTAGAACGAACTGCTGATATTGTTGAGTTTCTTGTTCCTACTGTTTGACCGACTGTCGATTGCAATCGAGTGTTTGCTCCCAATGTTGAAACCCTTCTATCGTTCCCGATTGTCTGACTGGTTCTGATTGATTGTAATTTACTTGATTGCAACCGTAACTTGTTACTATTCCCTTCTTCCAACCCTGATAGTTCAGATTGTCGGTGTCGTATCCGTTCTTCAGAATCAGTATACTTCTTAGTTTTCCTTTCTTGCATTAGGAACTTGCAATATATGGATGCCATTAGAAAAGTAACCAATAGCACCGCTGCCCAGATCGGAATATAAAAAAAGCCAAACCTCATCCCATTGTTATTCATAGAGATCCAGCACCAAACATTGCTAGATGCATAGTTACCAGTAGCAGCTACTATTATTGATGTTGTAAGAGCAAAAAGAATTGGTAGAATATGCATGAAAGGTTCTACCTTTTTCACTTGATGTTCTTTCCACCCTTTGAATATAACCAGGAAGTAATAAACTGATAATGATGCATTATATAGCGGAACTCCGACTCCTAGTTGAATCCAGAAACCTTGTGCTGTGCAAGTTTGATCACTGCCGCTTGCCAGGTACACATTTGGCGTATCCTTTGGAATTGGCCATGTCCCTAAAAACACCACAAATGAAGTTGTTAAATCTAATATTGATAAACCCAGGAGTATTCTGTGAAAAGTACTAGTCCGCACTAGATGCTTTGGACTTGTAATGATATGTTTGATAATACTTACCGAACCAATCATGGAAAGTATTGCAAAGGGTTTGGGTGTAATGGCGACCCATTTTTCTTGCCAGCTATATTGCATAGTATCATCCATCATCATAACTTCTCTAATACGAGACTGATTTATTTACCGAATGGTATTCAACTGATACCTATTTTAAACAATATTAAATTGCTTGGGCTGATCACAGTTTTTGATGTATGTTGTCTGAATTACTTTTGTGTCGTTTTATCTCACAACCTTTGCGCACCTATATACAATTAATCTCTCACTAATAACCCAAACATGCCTGTGCAGTAAGAACTCTCACCATCTTGCCTCTCTAACCTCTATTTCAATTACTACTTCAACTACGATACCATCGTCGTGCGAGAAATTTTAGCCTAAAAAAGAATACAGGATACCGGCTCATATCAGAATGAGATACTGGCGGGCAAGATTGATATGTAATGAGCTGATAGTTCCACATTCTCTCTATCTCTATATGGCAACCTTAGCACAGGGTGATACCGTGGTAGGATCTAAGTTTACATTGACTTTCTTTTCTTTGCGGATTATTTGTCTAATTAGATAGTTACTCTAGATTAGACAGCTAACCATTCGTCATCACTTCAAAACTTCACGCCAAATACAATAGATGAGCTTGGTCAATTGCAAATAATTGATCCCTCTCACAATTATTTTGTTTACTATTTGGCATAACACCCCCATCCCACATCAAAACCCCCACACCTCCAAAACTATTCCACAACCCCCTCTGATTATTAACCCTACCCTCTTTAATTAACTTTTTTCCAACAACTCATTTATCCGATGAGAATCTTGGCATCCCCAGTAAATTTATACGGGGGTACCTCTAAATTCAATGGAGCTGGTCCCTTCCTAATACGTCCACTAACATCATAATGACTTCCATGGCACGGACAGAACCAACCATTGAAATCACCCGCACCACTAATTGGGACACATCCCAAGTGTGTACAAATACCCAATACAACCAACCACTCAGACTGTAATGTACGATCATCATCCGTTTCCTCATCACGTAATGCAGACATTGGCACGGCCGCCTCTGTTGAAATTTCAGCTGGTGTTCTATGACGGATAAATACGGGCTTACCACGCCACTTAACTGTGATTGTTTTACCCATACCCACGGCACTTACGTCAAATTCAGCAGAGGCTAAGGCTAATACATCTGCTGAGGCACTCATTGATGAAACGAATTTAACTACCAATACACGTGCGGTGGATGCATATGCAAATCGTACTCCCGATAATAATAGGTATGTAAATGCACGTCGTTCGGGTTCGGCAATACGGTCGACACGATCATCGGTAAATCCATGATCGACTGATCCCAATTCATATAATTCTGGTTCCTTTTGTTTAGGAAGGGTGGTGGATATATATTTATTATTACTATTGGCAGCAGCAGTTAATTGCTGTTGAAAGGCTGGGGTTACGGCACGTAAGGTACTGGTATTGGTAGCCGCTGATACGCCTCCACGGGGTAGAAATTGGGACGATGCCCTTGAAGACAATCTTGATGCTAATCTAAAGGCATTCATAATTAATTGCCGCTCCTCCTTATTGCAATACAATCTTCCTCCTATTCAACACCAACTCTTTCAGTAAATGATATTTTGTGTGAAAAGATTACATGTGGAATATTTGTGAGCTCATAACCTTTAAGTAGTAGATTCTGCAGTTTGTTGTTACAATACTCTCTACCATACAGGACGATAACAGTAGATCGGCGTATATTATTAATTATTATGTCGTCTCATGCTTTAATGTCTCGTCGGCTTCTCAACAGTGGTTTAATAAGAGGACGGCAGAGGATACCAACATCAACACCCACATCAAAATCTTGCTGTTTGATGCATCCTCTTGGTAACCTTTCTTTGCAAAACAATCAAACCATAACCCCAACACTAAATCTTCCATACAATAGCTTTAGTTCATTATCACCTCAACAGAATGACAATACTACGGTGGAACCAAATATTGTAGAATTACCACCCAATCTCAAGATTGATCCCCGTGCTGTATCATCTCCATTTTATGGAGCCACAAAGGTAGAGAAGAAGTTGAAAAAGAAGAAGAAACAAAAGAAGTTGAAACAATTAGAATCAGCCGCTGCTGCAGCAGATGATGTTGTTGATAAAGAGTCAACAGATGATAAGGAGGTGACCGCCAGTGAGGGTATTGATAATGCTGCAAGCAGTGAAATAGTAGAAGTGGAAGAAGATGATTTAGATGATGAATATGAAGAAGATTACGAAAGTGATGATGAAGAAGAGGAGCGTATTTTATACGATTTATCCACAAAACCAGATATACCCCGTGCTATACCTTTACCACAACGACTACATGTTCCCGTGATTGATATCAAAAGTGGTGAGGAAGTGGGAACCTTTCATCTATCTGAGAAAACATTCGGAAACGATCCAGTACGTGTTGATATCCTCCATCGTGTAGTGGTATATCAACGTAATAAGAAACGCGGCAGGCGTAATGCAGGTGCCCGTACTAAAACAATCAGTGAAGTATCAGGCTCGGGTCGTAAAGTACGACCTCAGAAAGGTGGTGGTCAAGCTCGTGCAGGACATTCACGTCCAGCACATTGGCGAGGTGGTGCCAAGGCACATGGACCCAAGGGAAGGATTCAAGATTATACAACGAAACTTAATAAGAAGGTTCGTAAGATGGGAGTTCGACATGCATTAAGTCAAAAGTTATTGGAAGGAAACTTAATCATAACGAGCGATTTGGCAGTGCCAACACATAAAACGAAAGAGTTGGATATTATGTTAAATCGATTTGGTATCTCGGGGAAGAAGGGATCTAATGCATTAATTATTGATGATGCGGATGCCACCGATGCCGAGAATGAAGCTAGTGTCTATGGAGGATTGGATGTCAATTTTAAAGTTGCCAGTGGTAACTTGCACAAGGTGAAGATGTTGAATCAGCTGGGATGTAATGTCTATGATATGCTGAAGTTTAAGAAGTTGGTATTGAGCTTAGCTGCCGTGCGTTCATTGGAGGAGAGGTTGGAGAGAGATTTGTACTAAGATCTACCTCTTCAATTTGAAAGTACGTATGTACTCAGCGGGAGGAAATGGTTACAGATTAAGACTTATCCTCCTTCAGTTATGTACATCTTAAATAGCATGGTAAATAAACAAAGGGGATCTTTCACACTATATTGCTACTCAAATAGTGAAATAACTAGAGCTGTCTTCATTTGCCCATACTCATGCTTGATTTTCCAATTACAAAGATACCAAAGGATACCACACCATGACACTTTTTTAGTGTTCTGATTTCATGCTTTGCTTGAGAGATATGCTCATAAATTTCAGTAGCAGTTCTAATATAGATGTAGTCGAAATGTTCTTCGTAGGCAGTCAAAGATAAGCCTTGTGTTGTTTTCATGTGATGGCTATAGTGTTAGATGTAGACAGCGAGAGTGGGATGAATGAGTGAGGAGTAAGGATAATATCTTTTGATTTATGCAGTTGAGTTCTCATTGAGGTGTCAAGTAGTGTTCGGTCAGTCTCTAAAGATGCTCACAATGTGATATGTTGGTTGCATGGTAGGATGGATATACTATGGACTTACGGGCAATCAGTTGTTTTGCGCGAGTTGAGGATAGGTACATTGATGAAGAGAATTGAGTTCGGTTGAAGTTAGGTTGAAGTGTGTGTGTTATGGTTGCAACGTTACTTTCCTCCATTCTTTAAGTGTCCAACCTCAAGCCAGATATAGGGGCAGCATTATTGAATTAGTGAGCTGGGTAGTGGTAGTGTATGTTATGGTTTGGTAGTGGTATCGTCTCTCAGAGTGCAAAGGTAGAGCAAGGTGAAGTGGTATTTGATAGTTGTTGCATTGGTCTTCTTTTGAAAAGCTGCATCGCATTATCCACCCAAACCCAAGTCTTGAGGGCATTTTCTTCCAAACGCCTTGTCTCCCAAGTTTCTCTCCACTTCAGTGATTCCCTCCTCCATTCCATGGTCGTCATCGTGGTTTCTTCCTTCCTCCTGATTGGTTGTTGATGCTCCGTTTGATGTGCTTCTGCTACCTGTATTGAGTTCCTTCTGGTGTCCTTCGTTCTGAAGTTATTGATTTCCTCCCTTTCCATCTGATGGTTTCTGTCATTAGTAACTCCCTATTGAGTAGAAGTAGTAGTGGTTAGTATGCACCCACTTTAGAGTTAGTCCGTATATATCCGCTTCCATTGAATCAATCGGTGAGTAAAGTTAAAGTGACTTGGCATGTTTTAGTATCCTTTCATCTAACATAGGTCTGTTCATCTACTCAAACTTTATCAGTAGTAGTACTTCCTGTCCCTTGAAGTGTTAGTCTTTCTTAGTTGCCAACCACCTATTAGTAGTGCCCCCCAAGTTTGTTTTGGCTTTGATTATGCAAGTAGTAGATCTGGTCTCTTTGGTTTTGTTCTTCAAGTTGCCGATTCATAGTTGAGTGAAGCTAGTGTGAAAGAACTTGATCAAGTTGTGCGAGTTGTGAGAGCGAGAGTTTGGTTAGTTGATAGTGATCACGAGGGCTCATTCTGAAGACGTTCCAGAAGTCATAGATAAGGTTCAAGAAGTCATCATTGGAGATTCTCCCTACCACCCACCCACCACCCCCACGCGACAATCTTCTAGTAGTTAGGGCACACCCACCACCACGCAACAATCAATCGGGACCATTCAGTGTCACTCAAGCAAAATCCGACACTATGGTCTTCGGATAATTTATAGTTTCATAGTAAATTAATACACAAGTTCAACATAACTATTTGTCTCGTCTTCACTGTACCAATTCATAAAGCCGTAAATGATTTACAAACAAGCATATTGTATTCATTCCTTTCTTCTTTTTCTTTTGGTATCACTTTATGTTGGCTTTTTCTTTTGGTATCACTTTATGTTGGCTTATATCTTTAGCAAAATACCTCCACAGAAGTATTCATATATTGCACTCAATCAATATATCCATTTATTAGGAAATAATACATCCAGATGATGAACCATTAAGTTTTTCCTTTAGTTCCTTCTCGACACTGTCATATGATTTTGCAAAGTGTTCTCGATCAGGTAATGAATTGAAATTGTGATCATGTACTAATTTGTTTCGTATAGTGACTAGATATCTCAACTTCTTGACTGTATCATGAGATAAACCGTGTGAGTTTTGTGCTGCAGTTATCTTGTCATGTAACCCAATGTTCTTCCCACTCGGAGCATTGAATCCAGTTTCCAATAGGCGTTCGAGATCTTTTGTTGATCGAATGACTAACTCGAAGTCGTTCGTATACTGCAGGTAACTCGATGATGAAGAGAAAGCCGAGCCCATGATTAATATAGCAGGTTTCTACTTCTACTTCTGTAGAGGAACTCTTTCACAGCAATATAATACTAACTTCGTTTCGCACCAATCCTAACTCTTGACTTTCTTTAACGATGGTACTTTAGCTAAACAGTCTACTGATAGATAAACAAACTCTTACTCTTCACAATGTTATTATCCAGTATACGAACTTCTACGTAAGTAGGAGGGAGAGCTGTAGCGGTGGAGTGCCCGCAAAAGGTAATTTTCAAAAGATACCGCAAAAGATACCACAAAAGATACCGCAAAAGATACCACTAAAGACACTCTCGTCAAGGGCCATCACCATCAAATAAGTAATAATCAGATACGTGTCTTAGTTTGGGTGTCAATTCATGCAATTGACACCTTTTGACACCTCCCAACATCCAAGAGAAATTACTCTCATAAATTTAAGCGAAGGTAAGCCAAGGTGAGTCCTCTCATCAAGTATGATATGCTTGCCTCACCTCACCCTCTTTTTCTCTCTGCCCCACCCTCTCTAACCTCATTTATATTTATATCCAACCAAGTGAAATAAGAATAAAAGAATATGACAAAGAAGTTATGGTCGGAAGAGGATGATTATAAACTATGGTCGCTTAGATTAAAACCAATATCACAATTAGCGCGATTCAATCACGTCTTAAGCATTTAAATGATCCAAATCATAAAGCATATCAACGCCGTGTTAAGAATACTACAGGTTACATTATGGAAGCAGATGAAAAATGCTTTATATCAGCACTTGATTTGAATAGACTGGAGCGAATGATATCAGAGCTGCCCCCGCCTGGAGGGCAGGGGGGCAGCTGAATCAAGAGCTCTGTTGTGTGTGCAATAGTAGGTACCTCTCTAGACCACAAAGAGTCTAAAACTAAAGCAATAGTGATTATAGTTGTGGCCAGCAACACGAGTAGAAGTTCGTCAGCTGCTGCGTAATGTGCAAGATTGCAGCAAACCGGCATACTGATAGTAAAAATTTCCGTAGTCTCATGGTAGTAAAAGATACCACATAAAATCCTTCCGCTGCCGGCTCTGAACCAATCAATCGATATCTTTGTTGTTTATGGTTTAATATCAATAGATTTCATTCGAATATAGATAATCTCTGATATAAGATATTAAAAAATAATGAGTGAGCGTACCCCACCATCATCACGGATAAACATCAAATCTCTCTCCCTATCTCAAACAAAACAACAATGGAAGGAGAATATACGCAAGGGATGTTTAGAACGTGCAAAGATTGCAAGAAGAGAACGGTTACGAAAGTCACGTAGTAATGAAACTTCTGATACTAATGATGAGCAGGATCTTCAAAATGTTAGCAGACCTACATCATCTAAACGTTGTCGTGATGAAGAATGTAATGATACAGAGTTGAACATCAATAATTTAATGGTAGATCATATACCTCATCATGAAGTATTACCACATATGGAAAGCTGTGATAGTAGCGAGACTGTAGTGAACACAGCACGAACATTAGTAGAAGAAGAGCTTAGAAACGCTATAAATGGGATACATCGTTGTCATGCAGTATGTCCATTAGATGGGAGTGTTCCTGTGAAAAGATTATATGGTAGTAGCGAGAAAAGAGAACCATTGGATAGTATGGATAGTGAAGAGTTAAATGAATTGCAAGATGGTGAATATAAGATATCAAAGGAGGAATTCGAAGAGCTTTTAAATGATGTCCAAGAAGAATTGCAAAAAGAAGATGAACTATTAGAAGAAGAGATTTGGGAATTAGAAAGAGCCGAGGCAATGGAACGTGAAAGATTAATACATCAAATTGACGACTTCGAATCATGGGAAGAGCAGAGACTACAACAAAATCCCAACCCAAGTACATATATCTCGCCATTACTATCCAATTCTAACAACTTGACTTCTCCACTTGTGACTTGTCCAATTTGCAATTCATCTTCATTAATGGAAACACCACATGATGGTATTAAATGTACAAATGCACCCAACGGCTGTACATTTCAGCTAGATATTGCTCATGAAGGCTTAACTTTGAATCATTTACAAGATCAACTTAGAACAGTATACGAAGAACATTCTGCAGTGTGTACCAGCGGTGTATTATCATTTCGTATCGAAGAAAGAGTTGGTATGAAAATGTTGATGGCCAAATGCGATGTCTGCTCAGCAGATGTGGTTGTGTTGTAATGTAATCACCACAATGATACATAAACTCAAAATAGTTGACTGTATGGAACCGCAGCCTTTCCACTCTTTAATCTTGCAATCACATCTAAAGAACTAGTGCACCATCTTGCTCCACAGGAATACTTTCCATTCCTCATCAACCATTGCATCTCGGATGCCGGAGACAATACGTGCATGTGTAGATGGTCAACACTATTAAATGGTGGTATATGATAACATAGGATATAATCTTCATCCTTTAAAGCTTGTGGTAGTTCTTTTTCAAGTAGATCCAAACCCATCTGTCTCATATCTTGTACAAGTTTAACATCATTTGATGTCAATGAGTATACACTTTTTATGTATTGCTTTGGAATTACTAATGCATGGAAGTTTGCCTTTGGTGATCTGTCTTGGAAAGCTAACAACTCAGTGCTTTCTTTATACACTCTACAAGGCTGGTCGCCATTTAATATCTTTCCAAAGACCGAGGGATTGTCAGAATAATCTATACCCGACGGTGGTTCATGATAGCTTGTAGTTAAAGGATGTTGATTAATGTTGTTATTATTATTTGGTGATTGATTGAATAGAGATTGAAAGCATGATAAACCTCCCATGGTTGTACAAAGAAAACTAGCACGTGTGATGGGAGGTAAGTGCATGGATATTGAAAGAGCTTCAAACCGACGTCGTTTAAAGGTGAGTAGACCGTGCCCTAATGTGAATATGGTATATATAAATCTCTGCCCTGATTTGATATCAACTACTACACACCAATGCTAAGCATACCTTAATATCTAATCTAACTCTCATAAACTTTTATTGCAATGTATCTTCTCATTTTTAGGGGTAGTGAGGGTATCCTTTGAGATAAATTAACGTTGCCGTTAGGCCACAATTAGATATCGATAGGAGGGTGCCAATAGTATAAACACGGGCGGGTTGAGTGCATTTTGTTGTTGCCTGTGATTGCCGTTATGCCACAAGTTGTTTGGTTTTATCAATAGAGGGTGCCAAATAGTATAATATCAGCCTGTTAATATGGGTGATATAAAAGGTAACAATGGCGAGTTCAAAATGGGTGAGACCAAAATAAGAAAGAAGAAAAGGAGGTCATCTAAATCATCGAGTGACGATGGAGGTGCTAAAATTATTGTTGCCCTACTTGCTGGCGCTGGTGCAGCCTTCCTATTAGCCCTGATACTACTAATGTCTCGATTAGAATCTGACGAAGTTAGTAATGGATTATTAAATTCAAACGTAGGCGGAGCCAAAGGTGTCGATGATCAAATATATTTAGAAGAGGCAGCCGAGGGACATTTGCCAATGGGTATGAATATGCAAGCCAATCGAGCTAAGGAACGTCGTGATAAGTTAATATCACAAATACACAAGGTGAAAGATGGTGCTAATAAGAAACTTGATAAGTTTACACGAATGTTCAATCTACCGCCCGGTAATCCATTGGAAAAGATCGTAAATAAGGGTGGTAATCAGTTGGAAGATATAGACAACGCTATGCAAGGGAAGGGTAAAATGCCTGGACATGTTGATTTAGCAAAAGATTTCAAGGAAGCGATACATCATGATAATACCAAGTTGAATGATAGGATTAACAAGAGAGCAAAGAAGGAACATAATGCAGTGGGTGGTAGTGATGAAGGTAATAGCGGTGCTGTTGCAGTAAGTGCTGAAGATGAGAAGAATTTTCCACATTTATACCCACACTTTCCACCCATGCCACCACATACCATGGCAGTGGAATTGTTTGGCGAAAAGATCATTACAGATGTATTATCATATAACAAACCAACGATAGCGGGTATGATTGCCATAATGCAACGGTTCTTAATTAAGTTACATGAGATGCTCGTTGAGAATAAACACGCGAAAACTCCCGATGAAGTTATTCAAAAGTACTTTGACTTGGTGACTAAGTATTTAGCACCACTTGAGGAGGCATATCGAGATCGATCAATCTTCCCAGTTCGTGAGGATGGGTCAATCTTCATGTCTCTGGGCGCCTATCGTGATCATTTATTGGGTGAGACTCTACGTCAAGCGTTTAAGAATGCAGCACATCCTGAGAAGATATTTGTTGGAGCTGTTGTTCAGAATTGTTTTGGTATTGGTGTGCAGTGTAGAACAGGTGTGGAAGTGAAGGGGAAAACTGATGATGGTCGTCCCATTACAGAAATTAGTGACCGGCCACCAGATGTGAATGGCATTGAAGAGTTTTGTGGAGATCCAGAGTATACCAAGTATTGTGATAATGGTCAAATCCGTGCACTCTATGTCAATGAGACAGAAAGTAATGGCCCAACAACGGCACGATACTTTGCAAGTAAGTTGTGGGGAGGAGAAACATACTTCCTCCAAGCTGATGCACATTTACGATTTGCTCCTGAGTGGGATAGGAAGTATAAGGTGGAGGTGAAGTCAGCTAAGTCATATCCCAAGGCGATATTAAGTAGTTATCCTCCTGGCTTTAGTGAAAGTGATCCTCCGTATCAGGGTGGTTCGCAGGGTACGAGGTTATGCACATGTACATTTTCGAATAGTGATGTAGAACACAAGATATTGAGAATTAACACGGGGAATCAATGTCGAGGAGAAGAGAGTGCACCATCACAAATTGCATATATTGCTGCTGGTTTCTTTTTTACAAGAGCTGAATTCCTAATTGATATACCTTTCGATCCGTATTTACCATGGTGTTTTATGGGAGAAGAGATTGCACTGTCACTTCGAGCTTGGACTCATGGCTGGGATATATATGCACCGCGGAAGAACTATATTACACATCAATATCGTCCCGGGCGCATGGGCCTACCCAAGTTCTGGGAGAATACAGGCCGAGTGTTTGGCCGTCCTGGACCTGGATTCAATACTCAGTTACAAACAATTACAATTCAACGTATTAAACACATGGTGGGATATAAAGAGTCAGATAGAGACTTTTTGGAAGGGAAGAATTGGCAAATAGTATTAACAGACTTTGAGCATTACGGTCCTGGTGAGACGAGACCGCTATCAAAGTTTTTGGAAGAGACAAGGATTGATCTAAAGACTGAAAGGTGTGGACATATAGACTGGTGCAATGACTGCTCGAGGCCTTAATAGATATGTATGTAAATGATCTAATTACCATATTAGGAGAATGGCCGAATACAGTAACATGACAAATAAGTATTAGTAATCTCGCATCTCTTACAATAATGTCATACATTGAAAGAGTGAACTCTTTCAATTGGTAGGAACCGGTGGCATTCTAAGGTAGGATACCGACGCGAATCTTTTGCGACCGCCAATGACCAACTCATCAAAAGCTACTATTGTGCAGCTGGTGAACAATATACATCTCCATACGCCTTATTAAACAATAGTATACAGTGATATAATGGCCATTCTATCACCTACAATCCGCCGATCATTGCATCGAGTGTTGGCGAGAACATCATCTTCTAAACCACTCACCAATGCCAATAATGCTCCATCACTGAGAATTGGTACTCAATGTATATCTCGACGAGCAGTTCACTCTACCAGTGTATTATCCGGAGATGCTTTAGATATGGCTGATACGTTTTCACGGCGTCATGGTAAGTTTGGTGTTTGTTGGATAGTTTCATGCATATCTTGTGCGCATTTTTCTCTCTCTGTTCACATCACGTGCACCTTGTTAATTGCAATAATATCTTTACTTACACCATCTCATCTATGTTGCAATTTATATTCTCTACACCACAAAACAATAATAATATATCTATAAAGTTGGACCTAATGATGAAGATACCAAATTAATGCTCCAATCTATTGGTTTCAATTCCTTCGAATCCTTAGTAGAATCAACTGTACCATCCAACATCCTTTCTCCTAAACCACTTAACTTACAACCACCAATGTCTGAATCTGAAGCATTATCAACTATTGAAAGTATGGCAAATAAGAATAAGGTTATGAAATCATATATTGGTATGGGATATTATGATACAATCGTTCCCAATGTTATCTTACGTAATATGTTGGAAAATCCGGGCTGGTATACATCCTACACACCCTATCAAGCTGAGATTGCCCAAGGACGATTAGAAATGTTATTAAACTTTCAAACATTATGTAGTGACTTGACAGGATTACCAATGAGTGTATCAAGTTTATTAGATGAATCAACAGCGGCAGCGGAGGCAATGCAAATGTGTTTTAGTTTGAAGGGTAAGAAGGGAAAGAAGAATAAATTCTTTGTTAGTAAGGACGTACATCCACAGACTATATCACTAATTGAAACACGTGCGGGTGTTATTGGGATTGAAGTTATTATTGGTGATCATTCCACGGCCGAGGTTGATAATGGAGAGTATTGTGGTGCTATTGTTCAATATCCTAATACATATGGATCGGTTGAATCGCCTGGAGAATCCTATGGAGACTTTACGAAACGTGCTCATGCGGGTGGATCCATGGTTATTTGTGCTACCGATTTGATGGCATTGACAAAGCTTGCTCCCCCTTCTTCATGGGGCGCTGACATTGCAGTTGGAAGTGCGCAACGATTTGGTGTTCCTATGGGCTTTGGAGGACCACATGCTGGGTTCTTATCAACATCAGACAAGTATTCTCGTAAGATGCCAGCGAGGATTATTGGTGTAACCATTGATAAGGAAGGTAAGCCATGTCTACGAATGGCAATGCAAACTCGTGAACAACATATTCGTCGTGATAAAGCAACGAGTAACATTTGTACAGCACAGGCTTTGCTTGCTAATATGGCTGCCAGTTATGCAATTTATCATGGACCTGAAGGACTTAAAGCCATTTCGGGACGTATTCATGCTTTAGCTAAAGTGACTCATCGTGAATTGGCCAAGGGAGGATTTGGTGTGTCAACAAGTCCATTCTTTGATACTTTCACTGTGGATGTGTCGACTATGGGCATGACAAGTGAACAAGTACAAGCTGGAGCTGTAAGTGTCGGGGCAAACGTTAGAATTATCGATGACAAGACAGTTGGTATTTCCATGGGCGAGGGTATTACACGTGATGATGTATCAGCATTACTATCAGGTGCATTTGGCATTAACAGCCCCGACGTATCGGCAGATGTTTCTCTCATGGAAGTTGACAAGTCGGTGGCTCGGGAGACTGAAATCTTAACACATCCCATCTTTCACCAGCATCATTCGGAGACACAAATGCTTCGTTACTTAAAGACACTTGAAAACCGTGACTTGGCATTGAACCACTCGATGATTTCGTTGGGATCGTGTACCATGAAGTTGAATGCTACCTCAGAGATGATTCCTGTGACTTGGTCTGGATTTTGTAATATTCACCCCTTTGCTCCTCATGATCAAGTTCAGGGATATCATGAGCTCATTGAAGATTTGAATAAGGATCTAGCCGAAATCACAGGCTTTGCTGCCGTTTCCGCTCAGCCTAATTCCGGAGCCACAGGAGAATATGCAGGTCTACTAGCAATTAAGAACTATCTCGAGGACAAGGGTGAAGGACATAGAAACATTTGCCTCATCCCCAAGTCAGCACATGGTACCAATCCAGCCTCAGCTTCAATGGCAGGTATGAAGGTTGTGGTCGTTGATAATGACGATGAGGGTAATATCGATGTGGAAGACTTGTCGGCCAAGATTGAAAAGCATCGTGAGAATGTAGCCGCCTTCATGGTCACATACCCATCAACATTCGGTGTTTTTGAAGAGAAGATTGTTGAAATTATCGACATGGTCCACGATGCCGGCGGTCAGGTATACATGGATGGTGCCAACATGAATGCTCAAGTCGGTTTGACTAGTCCTGGTATCATCGGTGCCGACGTTTGTCATTTGAACTTGCACAAAACATTCTGTATTCCTCACGGCGGTGGTGGACCTGGCGTTGGATCGATTGGAGTAGCCGCACACCTTGCTCCTTTCCTTCCTGGTCATAGTGTCGATCCCGAAGCATCAGGAAAGCTTTGTGGTAGTGATCTATGTGTACCTAAGTCAGACGGGGCCATTGCCGGCGCTCCATTCGGATCGGCAGCGATCCTACCAATCTCA
>Ga0214477_101072_pt1 | contig 15280 bp, 8 predicted proteins | sample M1_20Mar14CPVII9_FD_165058 | JGI IMG/M metagenome (GOLD analysis project Ga0214477, IMG submission 165058) | Marine eukaryotic communities from Monterey Bay, California, United States - M1_20Mar14CPVII9sort6BwellC16 | ecosystem: Environmental > Aquatic > Marine > Unclassified | place: USA...
TATTATCAACTATTGTGCTTTTGGAGTAGCGGCCTTCTGAATGTAGTACTTCGTTTGTCATGGTGAACTTAGAGATTTGTAAGAGTTACCCATTTACTCTGGACTCCCTATTAAAAAGGTAACATTCAGAGTTAATATTGTTCGAAGCTACTCGCATCGTATTTTAAGAAGGGATGATGATTCGATCACTTAGAATTATTAGGCTGGCAGCATGTAGAGCTTACTCTAGTACTTCTGTCAGTCTACGGAGGGGTAAATTTGGGCTTCCTGGGGCAGTAGATCTAGGAACCTCTCTCTCTATTGATGATAATGATAGGGAAAAGAAGATTGTTGCAACAAGTGCCGAAGATAATGTATATAATGATGCATTCGGTGGTAAGGTGAAGTGGAAGAAATTTGCCGAGGACATTACTATGAGGCAGCATGCAGTAAGGGCTACGAGAATTGTAGAAAGAGAGCAACACCGAAAGCAACACCGTTCAACACAAGATTTGCATCTGGCTGCACGGGCAAAAGTTGTCAGTGAGTATCAACAGACAGGTGAAAGCTCTCTTTCGTATAGAGAGATACAGAAGCTGACTAAAATCAACAACCTAGGGAAAGCAACAGGGAAAAGAGATGTTTTGGAGTTAAGGCTAATGGAGTTCTTTCGTCGCATGGATCCAACGCGTGTGAAAAAGATGAGATGGACAGAGATTATCAATATACGGTACAATTTGGACGGATCGAAAGATCCGCCTGAATACGACAAAGAAGTGAATAAAAAGTATGAAATTGAGGCACAAAAGAGGTCTGCTCTCGAACTTGGAAGGATTGTAGTTGATTTGAAACACTACGACGAATGCTGCAGGATTGAATCACAAAAGACACATGACAAATCACGTCATGAGGGGAAGTGTCTGGAGCCTTCTTCGCTTCTCCTGCAAAAACTGGACGATCTTCATGTAGGATTTGTGGAGAGGCTATTGCTAAGGATACGATTCGAGTGTCGCACAACAATCTCATAAAATGGTACAAGGGTAATCGAAATTCATGGACAGTTCAAGCCAGTCACACACACAATCATGCGTCTTGCTTTATCAACGAGTATGGAGGGTCAGTACCCAGTGATGTTGATGTGACTGTTGGTAGTGCAAGTGAAGAATTCATGGCTGAGCTTGAAAAAACAGTGGTAGAGATGAATAACCAGTATGAGGAAGACAAAGATTATCAACGTATGCTTCGTGGCACAGCAGTTACATATCCCGGTGATATTATTCTATTTGGACGAGAGAACCCTGATATCGTTCCATCAGTATGGCAGAATGAGGATGGGGTCTTCATTGCTGAAGCTGAAGGACAATCTCAGAAGTAGACTTGGAGGAAGAAGGCTATCTTTTATCTATATACATAACCGATAAAAGTGTAGACTAAACATTAGTGCACAGTTACCTACAACACAAAGCACTATATCATTATAAAACACTATTAGCTATCATCACGGCCGAGAACATAATCAGCCCGGTATATTATATTGGGATCTTTGCAGTCAAACGGTTGTGCATCTCTTCCACATTCATAGTATCCAAGCTCCTCATCACATGTCTCTTTACAACAATCACCTCCATCCCAGCCGCATGCCTCTGTATTATAGTCAGGGTCACAGCCTCCATCTCCGATCCATTCTCTATTCTCAGCTTGGCATCTATCTTCATCGATATGTGCATATTGAGGGTCGATACAGTAGAAGCCGAAAGGCCCATATGCATCACCTTCTTTTGCTGCGCAAGCATATAAACTATTTGGGTCGCAGCTTTCTTTACAGCAATCGCCCATGTCGTAATTACATTCGGCAGTATTGTATGGAGAATATGCATCACAGGCCCCGTCTCCTAGAAAGTTTGGATCGGGTACACAACAATCAGGCAAACCTTGTGGTGAGGAGGTTCCTTCTGGACAGCTGCTATATGGAACTGGTTCCTCTTCAATGGGATCACATTGTATATTTCCCCAACACCCTGTACCCAAAGGACAAGGTTCATCACCAGTATTACAAGTAGCAAGCAAACCAGAGGAACACATTGCCTTGATGGATGATAAACTCGTGCCGAAAGGGGCACAATAGTTTTGTCCGTGACTTGGTGAGGAATCAACAGTAGTTATTGATGGACTTGGGGTTGTGTCTAGCCAGCTAGTAGACATTGCCTCCATTGGTATTTCACAGTCAACATTACCCCAACATATAGTTCCCTGTGGACACACGGAAGGATTATCGTTACAAGTTAAAGGCTTGTCATTGACCGTCCAGCATGTTTCTTGTATCTTTGACAAACTCTCGGCACAATAGTTCTGTGGTGGAATTGTATACTTTGTTGGAGTTACCGAAGGTTCTTGAGTAGGACTTCTTGTGGGCACTGGCGTGATCAAGGCTGGGTCGATATTATCGATATATTGCAAGCCGTCAACTATCGATGAGCCAGGTTGACCCATTTCTTCTAATTTCGACATAGGCAAGTTGGCTGGGTTGGAAATATGAGTGAACGTCACTATATGCTTCCCTTGTGGTATCTCTACTGAATACGGTTGCCATTCGGAGCTTGATGTGGCTATGGCCATGTATGGACTATCATCAATATGTATCTCTAGGACATCTATTGGGGTATGAACCTTTGACAATAAAGCAAAGTGCAATGTACCACCAAACAAGCCAGTGATAACCGTTATACTCATGGATGCCTTGCCTTGATAAGTCGTTATCGACTGCGAGTTGGCTGGGTTACTTCGTACGACATGTCTTGTATCTGCCTTGAGAACATGGCCACCATTAGAAGCTTGTTGGACAATTTGCCATGCTGTTACTGCATCATCATCATCACTTGAGGTATCATGCAAGTTCAATGCTGGAATGAATGAGCTGTCTTGATCCAAATTTTGCAAGTCGGTATCAGATATGATCAGATCACCAGTGGTTGCTTGAATGACGAGGCGGTCGAGTTGCACAGCATTCTCATGATTCGTACTGTCATGATCACTACCAAAGTAACTATATGTCCACGACAACTCTTGAACTTGTCCATCATAATCTCTTGGTGGCAAATAGGTAGTAAAACTCTCCCAACCATCCTCATCCGAACCATGCCAATATCCCATAATCTTATCATTCACCCTAAAGATTAATGAATCTATTGGAAACTCCACTTTGGTCTTTACACCAAAACTAATGTATGCCCCGTGCTCGAGTAAACTATCATATACCTCATTAGCACTCGATCCAATGGATAGTTTCAATACACTTTCCATTGCATACATTCCATACCCACCAATAGTAGCAGCATGTAATTGACCCCACTCTTCTTCACTATTAGCATGAATGTTATAACTATCTGCTATATCAATTTCATTTACAGTCCATTGTGTATTACCACTCATACTCCAACTAAAGTATTCATTGGTACTGATTGGTAGTATACCATCTTCAAATGATTGTGAATATATGATTGTATTGACATTACTGTAGTCGGTAGCAGTAGCGGCACTCATTGCATACATCTTGGCTTCTAATGTAGTGCCAGTACTAGAGGGGGGAGAAGTGACTCCTGCTACGGGAGGACTACTTGAGGAATCCTCCGCTCCAGTACCACCAACAGATGGACTCAAAGTTCCTCCTCCTTCACTACCACCACCTTCATCAAATGAGGTGGGAGAACTAGTACCCTCCTGAAATTGTTCAAATGCTGGTTTAATATTAGGACTGAATGTCGGCCAGGGACTTGTAGGTGTATAAGTCTCACCAGCAGTGGAATTCACTTGTGTTGGCTTTGATGTTAATTCAGTCATACCCTCAAATACTGTCGGGGATGGTGTTGTTGGGACTATTGGAGCCGATGTACCGCCTATAGTTGGACTTTCGGATGTGCTTGATGATGATACACTTGATGAAGGGGCATTAGTAGTTGTGCCATTACTCTCGGTTGAATTATTGTCAGTGATGATGGCAGTACCATTTACTGTCCCTGATAAAGTAGGACTACTTGAAACAACCGTAGTTGCCGCCGATGGACTGTTTGTTCCATCAGTCTCAACTGTTGCACTAGGTGAAGGAGTATCAACAACGACAGGTTCACCAACTTCCAAATCAATAACAGCAGGTCCAGTAGGTGATTCCGTAGCATTCAAATCTTCTGGTGGTAATGTTGGTGGATTAGCCATGGTACTTGCAAATGTCGGCCATGGAGTGGTTAAGTCAATTTCGGAAGGTGTATTAATTGATGGACTAACCGGTTGTGGAATGGGTATTGTTGTCTCCATTATAGATGGCATGGGAGTACTAACAGTAGTGGTGACTGGTTGGTCTGTTGGAGAAGGAGTTGACATAACTTCTGTCGGAGCAGGAGTGATAACTTCAGGTTCAACGGGAGCAGGGACATCGGATGTTGAATAAACAACCGATGGACTACTACTCGTAGTACTGACATCAATTACAATACCATTGGATGTACTTGGGAATGGAGGTGGTGTGTTACTACTACCCAATGAACTTGGAGATGATGATGTCCCTTCCCCTTCAGCGATTGGTACGGGTGGCGGAGTACTTGCCAATACTGGAGATGTAGAATTTCCAACTTCAACTTCTACATCTGACGTTTCAAAAGTACCATCTTCTTCTTGGCCATCAGTAGGTGAAGCTTCAATATCGGGATTTATAAATATCAAATCACCACCTTCTTCCTCTTCTACTTCTTCTGTTGGAGGACTTGGAGGACTTGGCGGCGGAGGCGGAGGAGGTGGATTACCATAATCATTACTAGTACCACTCTTCTTACCATTATAACTTTCCATATCACTTTCATCATCCTCTTGAGTATCAGTTAACATATCATTCAACATGCCCATATTCAATACCAATTCCAAACAACTATTATAATCATTAATAAACCAATAATTACAACATTCACTTTTGGTAGTAAATAGATATTGTATTGATGTTAAATCTTGAGTGTTAGTTGTAGCAGCTGTGTATACCTCGGGTGGTGTAAGAGAAGAAGTACAGCCAGTAAACTGATTGCCCCAAAGAGGATAGTAGATGCCACCCTCCTCCAATTCGACAGTTGTCATCATCTGTTCCATTACATTAACTACAGGCATATCAGTAGGAGAAGATGTAGGTGATATTGTAGGTAAACGTGTAGGTTTAGGCGTTGGTGTTTTAGTAGGTTGTCGATATGGTAAATTCGATGTATCGGGATTGTTTGATGTTGTTATTGAATACACTGATAACGATGATTTACCGTGCATATTATTTTGGTATCCTTCTCCATTACTACTTACTTCATCGTTGCCTTGTTCTGCAATAGCTGAATTTTGTACCATTTCATTAGTATTAACATCGCCATAGGCAATATCACCTTCATCAATGGCATTAGTAGGATCATCTTGCTTATCATGCAAAGCCTGTAATTGATTTGTATTAACATTGGACGGTACGCCTAAATTGACATATACTATATCTTTTTCGTCATTCTTTTTGCCATGCCACCAATGTTGTAATGAACGGCGTTGTTGTTGTTGAGTATCGAGTATGTTGTTGGGCTCTTCACTGAGTTCCTGAGGACGAGTGATAATATTGTTTTCTCTCCGTCTCTTTGCAACACCTCGAACTGATGCCGATTCGACACTGCTAATGTTGCAACAAACTACTGCCGCCGCTGCGCTAGCGGTTAGTATAGATGATATTCGACGCGACTTCATCCTTCTATTGCTTATTGTTATCGAAGAGAGTACTAGAGGCACATATGACCCCCTATGAGTAGCAAACAGTAGAGGAGCTGACATTTTAAGGAATGAGTTATAGCATTTTGGGTCTACATATAACCATTTATGGCGGAGTAACTATCTGAGGGCGCCAAATGAAAGATCTCATTGAGCTGGTTCAGGGAAAAATAATCTGAAATCTCAGATCGGTATACTTTTTGAGTTACGGTCATTTGAAATCTCAAAATATTTCAAGCGCTCTATTTGACATGTTCATTTTAAGGAATTTGGGTATCCTGGTCGGTATCTTGCCTTTAATACGGTCTTTTGGGACGTTTAGTACACCGTTTTGAAGCTAAAAAGTAGTGCAATCAATAACTCAGGATCTTCTGATTCTCAGACATATTTTAGTTTGCTCATTTTCACAAAATTTCATTTCAAACATACAAAAGAAGAGATGACATTCCTCCCCCAATCCCCACTCCCAACTATCTCCACTCTCTCTACTGCTATAAATACTCTATGGCGTCAACGCATACGCTTTTATTCAACATTTAATGCTAGCATAGAATCACAAAGAAAGGAGATTATAGATTTGCAGCATTGCAGCAACCGGAGCAATTGCAGCAACGATTATAACAAACAAAAAACTATTGACGGAGAATCTTAAGAGATGACGACGATGACGTCGTCAACAACTCTAAGCATATTACGAGAATGGTATAAATATTAAAGATGGATAAGAAAATAATGCGGCATATAATATAGAGTTATGCACACATCAATTGTGTTATCAAAAGGAGATACATTTTGCATTATGATACATCAATATCATAATAAGTAATAAGTATCAAAGATCATATATGATGACAATAATAGTTGCCTTAAATGGTATGATTGGAGTGAATCAACTAGCAGCCATATCAATTCAATTATCTAGACGAATAGTTTGCAACACACGTTATTACAAATACAATACGGACGACAAGAAGTGAGATATCAGATATCAATTCGTATTATATATCTGAATTCTATTAAACCATTGTATTTACATATAGACACAATATTCAAACATTCGAATTGAATTTTTTGTAACTGCATTATCATATTGGTATTCTATTATATGCATACCATAATACTCTACGATAATTATGTTTGGATAATATGCAATGATATAAAGATGTGATATGATATGATTGAGTATGATTTGTCGGGTATTAGCATACATTGAGAGAATACATTTAACCATTGAATTGAACATTAAAGAGACAATTGAAAATGAATTATATTAATGAAAAGAAGTGCCACAAAGATTATGATATGCGGTGAAACATAATATGATATCAGGGATAAGATTGTATGTGACAAGATAATAAGCTTAAATACTATTATATATGTTTATAAGTATAGATAATGCATTGGGATGCTTATAGTGCATTATACTAATGTTTGTATTGAATAGAATGACTCATACATGGCAAAGACGGCAAATATAAGCTCAGAAATGCATGAAATATGCAGAAATATGGTCAAAATGGGACGGAATTAGAAAAATTCCTTAAAATGTTCACTTCCTTAAAATGTCAGCTCCTCTAGTTGTACTTTTTGTGAGGGCTTACTTAGCAATTTTGTACCGATGTCACATTGGAAAAACGATGAGCCCCTACCATACCTCGTGTACATAAGCCCCCTATAATAATACTAAAGCAAAGTTAGCGTAGACTTTTCATGGATAATATATAGCATTGATATATGGGCAACAGTGATAGGGTCAAGAAGGAACCCATGTAGAAAGAATATTACAGCATCCTATCAACTTTTAACCATGACCAATTTTAACTTAGTGTTTTTGGGATGCGGTACCCTAAGACTCAGCGCAGATGTTAAGAAAATGTTATGCCTCACAAATACATGTATGCGAGGTTACTTTTATCTATGAGTATTCGTGTGGATATCTTTCGAATATAGCACAAGAAAAAAGTTTCAGTTCTTATTTTCAATGGAATCTTACTTCTTATTCTTAGGTAATACGCTTGAATAGAGATGGTATCCATCTTTCTCATTCTATCCAGTATCATATCCAAATCTCATACTACGCACCCGTCAACATCAAATCTCATTACATTGTAACATTGAAATCATCTCTTCTTTAAACTCGAAGCAATAACTTTACACTTTACGGCTTCCCACCAGCATCATATATAATCTAATCATCTCTTCTTTAAACTCGAAGAAGACAATCCATATCTATACTTCAGCAAATGTACGCGGCTCCCATATCTTCTTAAACTCGAAGGAATGTACAGTACATATACCCTGATCACACATCTATACACAAACATGGTCCCCTAATACACATAAGTAACACCAATCCCATAACTAACGGCACAGCCTCCCATATCCTTAAACTCGATACGAAAGACCATCCTCAAAACTTTCAAAGCCCAATCATATTCATCGTATATCCTCGTCATCCTCCACATACTAAACTCATCCCTCAACGACAGTCTCCAAACTCTTAAACTCGATACGAAAGACCATCTCCAAAACTTTCAAAACTCAACTCGTGAACGTACATCACACGTCCACACTACCACATCCACCACATTACTTCTAAACTTGTTATTAGTTGTTAATTATACTGACTTTATCTCCATACCGATACCACTAATAAAAATCGGAGTCATTATTATTTGCTGCGCTAATTGGCATATATCTTTATTTGCTGCGCTAATTGGCATATATCTTGATTGTAGGATTCGGTTGCCAAGGGGCATTCGATTGCAATTCTAATTCATAAATTACAATTTCGTCAGCAAAACAAGCAGTAATTAACTTCTGTCGATCAAAACTCTTTCTAATGGCGATTTTAGGGTTCTCCATTGCAACTAGATCAAGGCCAACTCTTCAGTATTTCTTGTCGTTTTTACTACCTCATAAAAGAGTCAATTCTACTAAAACTTCTTGTGTTCACTTATATCTCTATCTCCGCTCTTACTTCTCTTCCTCGCTCTCCTCAACTCTTTGTTGCAATCGATCGATTAGTAAAAATGATATCAAATTGTAGATTGCATTTGCATTTTGCTTGACAACCTTTCTTTGCCGAGTATTTGTTAGTGGAGTAGTGGGCATATCCAAGGGCAAAGCAAAGGGCAAAGTGAAGTGTCACCAGACCACCAACCACTAGACAAAAATTTAACACCTTTACTTACTGGCTTAATTCGGCACATCTAATCCAGTGATGCAATCTCAAGGGACAAAAAGGGCTTATATAAAATCGGCAAATTTTCATTTCTCTTTCATCACAATAACAATCAACACACTCTACCTAATTGCAAGCGCTGGTCGATAGCCGCTGCTAATAATCTGCACAGCTAATAGATAATAGATATAACAATGAAGAGAAAGTCGTGTGGTATATTAGCCCTAGCGGCCATCTCAACAATATCATTACCAATTATCACAGTCAACGGTGCCAATAAATTATCATCCTCAAAAATACGAGGTGGCAACACGATTGATACTACCCTCCACAATAATAACAACAATAACAATAGTAGCAGTGGTAAGAAGAAGAGGACAAGACATGATATAACCAATAAACGATTACCAATACAAGATTCTCATCAAAGAGAAAAGATACTAAAATGGAATTTGTTACAACAACAACAGCAGTTAGAAGTGGAGACCATTGATAAAGTGGGGCGGGTCCAAGATGATACTAGTGAAACACCCTTAGACGAAGAACAACAACATGACGATGAACAAAGACGCTTATCAACATCAATGCATCATAAGAAAACTAGTGATTATGGATATGTTTCAGTTGAGCATGCCAAACCGCCACCACCACAGCCAGCAACAGCTCCGTCGTCGGGCAGTGATCTTACTTTGAATAATATGATTGCCAATAGTATGAATGGTGACAAGTCTCCCGATGACGAACCTCAAGCTCAGCCTCCATCGCCCGCGGTAGTAATTGATGGTGGTAATGCTCATGCAATGTTACCGTATGGTAGTGCAGCCACGCATACCAGTAAAACTGAACCCTCCGAGGAGTCAACCTCAACAACTAATAACAACAATAATAACGACTCATCAAACAGTATGTCATATTGGGAGAATTACATAGCACCCATGGCCTCTCAAACCTCCACCTCGACTAATAACAACGACTCATCAAACAACGACTCAGCAAACAATATGTCATCCTACAGCACTTCAAGTAGTGGAGTAACACATTCCAAATCTGAACCTATAGAAGCACTCTACTATCCAATATTCATCAAAGACCCCAACAACTCAAATGATATTATAAGTGGAACATGTACCAACCTCGACACACCACCAAAGAAATATCACAATCCTACCCGATTTTCAAAATTCATGTATAATTCAAAAGAAGAATGTTGTATATCATGGTATACCAATCCCTACACATGTCTAACCACACAATCAACAATTGATATACATGATCAATTATTGAAACGTAATCCAACCACTGGCAATATAAATAAATATTATCCTATATTTGATGTTAATGCTTATCCAAATGGAGCATGTGTTAATAATGGTATGGAGCCAAATGAATATGTTAATACGGAGAGTGTACAATATTTATTTAATGAAATGAAATATTGTTGTGGTACTTGGTTTATGGATGAGGAGTTGTGTTTAGCTGCCACTGAAGGTAGTATGGAGCAACAGTCACAGAGTGTAGGCGACGGGGAACTAATCAGTGATGCCGAGTTGTTACTATTTGAAGAGTCCATGGTGGGTATGACAAGCTACGGTCATACACCACTACACTCATCCTCATCCTCCAATATGTACTATCCATCATTAAATACAAACTTATATCCAAACGGTGCGTGCTTGCATGATGGGAATCAACCATCTGCCTACAATACTAACAATAACGGCGGTGGTATGAAGTATCTATTTACTAATGAAAAAGAATGCTGTGATACTTGGTTTATGGAGGGTGAATTATGTTTAATGGCCTCGGTTATTAATAATAATGACAATGGCAATGAGGGTGGGTGGTTAGATACGACTCCGGCCCCCTCTCCTGATGAGACTTATATGTCTCCATGGCCAACTTGGTCAGATGATGACGATGACACACCATCCCAACAACAGGACACACCCCAAACATTGGACTTTGTACCAGCAGACGCATCAGATTCATTCAAACCAAACACAAACTATAAACATACATCCCAATCACCCCAAATAGTCTTTTATGAATCATTTGAATCAGGCGATTTTACTAAATATGATTGGTCACGTCCAACCTCCCCCAACGATATGTACGATGCTAATAATGGATATATCGAAATTGATAAATGGGAAGCAGACAGGACAGGTATAGCCTATCATGGTAACTATGCCGCTCGACCTGGTATTATATCAACACCAAATGGTCAATCAAACTTGACTATATCATTAGAAGATTTAGATACTTCTAGTAATGGTGGACTATTATCCTATTCAATCCATGCTAGTGTGGAAATACCAATTGATGTTGTATATTTTAGTATTAATGATAGGTTATTACATGTTTATGATAAGGTGACGGGTAGTAATAGTGAAGATAGTGATCAATATTCAAATGGTGAATGGGAAACGGCTTCGGTATTGTTACAGCCTGGTGAACATGTATTAACATGGAGTTATCAATATTATGGTATGCCATCACCAAGTGATTCAAATTATGATGTTAATTATATCATGGATCCAAGACGTGTAGGTAATACATGGTTAGATGATATAATCTTTGAATTGTTTACTGGTGATGTTATATATAGTGATAATGGTGATGATACCAAGAGTTTATTATATGACGATGAAGATGAAGATAGTAGTATACGTACTATATGGAGTTTGGCAAGTGATACAAATGCATATTTGGGTACACATTCCTATATTGCACATACTAACGATATTACAATGAATACTGGATCAAGTGAAATATCATGGACAATAATAGCAGGACCATCCGGTGGTATATTAAGTTTTGCTATATTTGCTAATGTTTATGCACCACATGATTTATTAGAATTTAGCGTCGATGGTATACCGGAGGTGTTGTTTACTACTATATCAAGTGGTTGGGAACAAAAGTATATACAGGTTGAGGGTGGTAAACATGTTGTGAAATGGAAATTGATTAAGAATGTTGCAGGGTTGAGTGGTGATGTATTGAATGATGTGAATATACCCGATGATTATGAGGGGTATGTTAAGGTTGATGGGATAATGTTTTTGGATAATCAAGTTCATTATGATAATGCCGCCGCCGCTGCGCCTGATGTCGTTAAGGAGACTACAACACAGGCTACCCAGCCAATAACAACAACGACGGAAAATCCCGAGGTAGTTACAACCACAACATCCACAACAACGACTACTCAAGCCGAGACCACAACAACAACGACTACTTCCACTACTACCACCGCTACAGAAGAAGAAGTAATCACTCCAAATTATGCCGTAGACGGCTGTCCAGATGGACTACATCAAGTCGAAGGCCTGCCAAACTGTTGTATCGACGAACCAAACTACCTAGGAGACGGGGCCTGTGATCCATGGGGACCATACAACACTGCCGATTGTGCCTATGACTTGGGAGATTGTTGTTATGAGACTTGTAATCACGATTCACCATATGGATGCATGATGAAGGATGGGAATGAGGATGGAGTAGGTCCTTTTGGCTTCTTCTGTTTAGATCCACGATATTCGGTAATAGATGAGGCTAAGTGTGATGTTGAGAATCGAGAATGGATAGGCGATGGTGGTTGTGATGCCGATGGTGGATACAACACGGAAGAATGTAAGTTCTTTTGATTCTCTTCCCTTGTGTATGTTTCACGGAGCCGACTTGTTCTAACCTTCTTGCTGCTACTTTCTTCTCTATAACCAACAGGTGGATGGGACATGGGCGATTGCTGCGAGGAGACATGTAATGAGGAATACTCGTTCTATCCCTGTGGTACTAATCAGCCCTATTCATGTCAAGATTCAAGATAACAGCAAGGTCCTCAAGGAATGCTCCCCAAGACAAGGCAGTATGTGCTAGCCGACTCATTATTGGGTCGAATGCCCTATCAAGTCCCCAAAGAAGATGTAGGTAGTAAGTGTGGCACTTTGATTCTAAGGCAATTATCTCTAAGGTATGTTTGGTTGCCTCTCTGCCGATATAAAGTATGAAAGCTCCTCGCTTCGGGATAAGGAAGGTACACGATAAGAGGTGTTAGATTTCCTACTTAGATCGAATGCATTTTGGCGTAGCTCTAATACTTGTTTAGTCTAATATGAAAACACCTCAGTACCTTTCTCATCCCTAATTTGCCTTATTACAGACTAACCTCGCACTAATTCTGCCTTTGCAAATACTCCCTTACTTTCAATTTCATCATCTCATCAGAGTCTACTTGAGAAAGACTTAGGTTCCTATTTGGACATCCCAAGATAGGGCAGGTGAAATTCCAAGCACCTATCATCTGATTCAAACCTGCTCGATCATATGTGTGATTACAAACCCTGTTCGTTACTGGGTCTTTGAAGAACATGCCAGTGATTGGGCACTTCATAGACGCCTCGTCGGAATCTACCTTCTTCGACTTCTTCTTCGTTGGTGTTGGATCATCACTATCGAAATCACTGTCCATCGCTGCAACTCTCTTCTGATTCTTTCCAGTATTGACGCTTTGATACAATCTTCCAAGTCCAACTTTCAGTTCATATATGTCAGTTCTTCGCTGAGTAGACTTTCTGGCTCTCTTCAAATCCTCAACCGTCAACCTTAACTCTCTCAGCTCTTGTGTAGCAGTATTGATATCAGTAGGGAGATCATCAAGAGAGAGGCGTTGGTACCAATCGTTCTTCGGTGCAATCTCCTCAGCCTTATTATATAACCGTTCGACCTTTCCATTAGCTTGGGCAAGCTCTTGTTGGAGCTCTGCTATCTGATTGTCAAGGAAAGCCTTGCTTTCGACCTCTTTTTCACGGAGTTTGATGCTAAGGTGATTGTAAATAATCTGAGTAAACGAGTCAAGGAACATTAAAGCACTATTTAAGTGTCATATACTTACCATACTTGACCTGATCTTGAATTTCCATCAACACTCGAAAGTTTCTGATCAATTGATTGTAGGCGCTCCTTCACCTGACGTTGTTGAGTATCCAAAAGCTCATATGCATCATTCAATGATTCAACACACGTGTTCTGTTCATCAAACTTGAGCCAAGCCTTCTTCTTTGAGAGCAACTTAACACGATCCATACCTCTCTCGAGACGTAGAGTCTCGGTTGTGAGTTCTTCAAGGGTACTTTCAATATCATTTATACCAGAAGATAACGTATAACGTGAAACAGAAGCATGTTTCTTGCCAACTTGAAGGATCTAATGAAATAAGGGAGTGAGAAGACATATACCATGTATGAAATCGTATCAGAGTGTACTTACATTCTTCAACGACCAGATAGCCTGAATTGCTGTGTTACAATCTGAACTTAGGGTGTTACACAATTGTGACACACAACCTTCAGTAACCAATTGTTTGACCTGACCCACGTTGCCAATCTTTGTCAATATATAGATGGTCCATAATGCTTGCTTCTTGTTCTTATCAATGACTAACATGTCATTCAAGCATGTCACTAAATTACCATCCATCGCAGTTTGTAATTGATCATCATCATAGTCGAACAGATTTGTAATTGTTGAGCATGATAGTCTTTGAATCGTCTCATTTGAGCTAGTCAGCTCCTGTGATAGGCATTCCATTCCACTCGATTCAATGATCAATTGGATGTACGAGTCTCCCGATTTTGTGAGTAGATGTAGAGACTTTAAAACTGCATGCTGTACACTCTCTGGCGAGCTTCGAAGCAAGTTGAGTAGCTTTTGTGTAAACCCAATATTGATTATTTGGTCGGCTTCATCAATTGACAGGCCTTCGAGAATGTGAAATAAGGCCCAGCATGTGTTAGAAAGGACGTCCACGCTATAATAGTGTCCAAGCAGCTTATTAGTAAACACCTCCAATGCCTGTTTTGACATATCAAAATCAATCTCTCCTCGGCAGCATGTTGAAAAGGCGAGTGATGTAATCTTTAATAAGCGTCGTGAGCTTGAACTCTTGAGTAATTGTAGTAGAGGCTGCATGATACCGGAAGACAATAACATATCCCGATATTCAGCTTTTATCTTGGTAACCGTACCGACTGTTGATGTTGCTTGTTTGACAATATCATCGTCCTTTGAGTCCGCGAGGCAAACCAAGATGGGAAGAAATCCTGCACCAGCAAGGTCGGCCCAGTTGCAAGATTCAGAGCTTGCAATACTAATCATCGCTTGCTCTAAATGCGTCCGAATACTTTCATCTTCTATTGATGATATGATTTCCAACAACCGAGGGAAGACCCCCAAATCAATAACCGATTTTCTGAGCGGAGTAATTCACTTCCCCCAACCCTACTTTCGATAAGACTCTCCAATTGCGCTTTCTCCAAACATACATCTAACCCGTGCCTTCTCCCG
>Ga0214477_101073_pt1 | contig 15278 bp, 11 predicted proteins | sample M1_20Mar14CPVII9_FD_165058 | JGI IMG/M metagenome (GOLD analysis project Ga0214477, IMG submission 165058) | Marine eukaryotic communities from Monterey Bay, California, United States - M1_20Mar14CPVII9sort6BwellC16 | ecosystem: Environmental > Aquatic > Marine > Unclassified | place: USA...
ATCAACATTCTTGGTTTGCAAGGAAGTCAGTAGGTTGGACTGATGAAGAGATTAAAAATCATGTAGTTAGTGGCGGTATATCAAATGGTGGTAAGAGCTTTAGTATGGTTGGTGATGTTATACTTGGTGCAGCATCATCTACATCCATGAAAGATAAGAAGGAGAAAAAGAGAAGGACAAAACAATTTGCATGGGAAGAGGATGATGAAGAAGATACTGATGGCGGTGGTAGTGGTAGAATAATGACAGCTGCAGATATAATGGATGAACAAGATGAAGTAGACTTTATGGCACCGGTATCGGTTAGTAAATCATATCAAATGCAGAGTTCTGCAAATACTGACAACAACAATATTCAAGATGATAATACAAAACCTGTCAACAAAAGTAAATCGAGAAGAAGACAAAATGCAGCATTAGACGAGCTAGCACAAGTATGTGCTGATAATGCAGGTAGTAATAGTAGAATACAACCTACATCTGCAAATGAATCCATTGGATGGCGTTTATTAAGAGTCTTGGGATATAGATCAAGGCTGGGCATGGCTTTTGTACCCCTAGCCGGTCATGTAGGTGGTCTTGATAGTATCGACAACAATGAAGTAAAGGAGTTGGGAAATGGAAAGCACGAAGCCAAATGGCTAGCTTCCAAACGATTAAGAGCAATATATCCTCCTAGTATTCAAAATGTTGATGATTCAAAGAATTCCACTGATGTAACAAAGGAAGATAAGAAGAAGAGTAAAGTACTCACAATCCCTCCGCCCAAGGTTAATAGGCATGGTATTGGATTTGATCCCTTTAAAAACGCTCCAGAATTCAGAAAGTTTCATGAAAGACGACAAGAGCTAGCCAAAAAGCAAGGCCGGTCAACAGAAGATGATACTGCAAGAGGTAGTAATAGATACTCGACAGATAATCTCAAAGATGGACGACAGGCCTTGTGGGATAAAGCTCGGTCTGATGTTGGTAAAGACAGCGAGGATGAAATGAGTGATCCAGGAATGATGAGTCACCACCAGTCGAGTTCCCATTATGCAGCAGACCGTGATTATACTGATTTTATTGGTACCAAGGCATCTTCTGGATTTGCATTACATGATGAAGATGATGCTAATGTCTATCAGGATGGAGATGGACGAGGAGATAATGGTGACGGCGGTGAATATACAACAGAAATAAACTCACCAGTGGCATCAGAGGACGAAGACGATGATAATGGATTGTTTGGTAAACCAGCCATTATAGAGAAAAATAGTAAAGCATCCGAGAAAGGAATGAAGGGTGCGGAAGAGAATGGCAAAGTTGCTGCCGACGCATGGAGTGCCTGGGGCATCGGTGAAAGTCCGGCTGTGAAGAGAACTACGATGGATGGCAAACCTCCATTGTCGGGATTTATACTTGCTGCTTCCACTGACTCTCAAGCAAAGTCTGATGCTCCTAAGCGATGGAAGGGACCAATAGTGCCTTCAGGATATGTGTTGAAACATCATGTCTTTACAAAAGAGGAAGATGGAGATATAAAAGAAAGCACAGTAGATGGCATGGACTCAGGCTTGGGTTTAGATTTACAACGTCGACAAGAACAAGAGCCATCTCGAGCATTTGTTCCAAATGTATTGCCACCAAGTCGTTTGCAACCACCGCCGCCACCGGATGGAAAAATGCTGTCAAGAGGTGGTAATGAAATGAACTTTCATGCAGTCAAAGAGAGTATGAAGAATCGGTTTACCTCAGCAGCAGAAATTACAACTGCTAACATTCCGGAAATTGAAGTCAAAGATGACAACAATAACAAGCAAGATATGGATAAAGAAGAATGGGTTACTGTGGAGGTGTCGACATGGTTACCTACTCGTCTTCTTTGCAAACGATGGGGTGTAACCGCTCCCTCTACAGTAGGAGTGTCAGAAACTGGCAAGGGTGGAATGATACAAAGCAAAGAAGAGAACTACTTCCGGCAAACAATAATGGCAGAACATCCAGATGTGGGTAGTAACATGAAAACTCCAGCAACAAGTAGTAGTAAGACCACTGCAGACAGTGGAATGCAAGTGGATAACTTTCTTGGTGACGATGATCAAGAGGATGTCGCGCCACCTCCCGAAAGACCTTCAGATACAGTGTTTCAATCGATTTTTAATGCTGAGTCCGACATGGATATCTCATCAGATGACGACAATGAAAGTGATGTGGACGATCTAGATACCGCCCGTGCTAATGACAAGACGGATGTCAAGAAGGAAAGCACCTCTTCTGACTCTCTGCCACAAACAAACGGCTCCTCTGGTGCCGATATCAACCCCCAACCGGCAGATCATTCGAATGATAATGCTCTTCTTACAGCAGCTGATAGTACCGATAGTGATTCTTCAGACAGTAGCAAACACAGACGGAAGAGGCGAAAGAAGAGTGATGAGAGAAAACGTCACCGACGAAGTGAATCTGACGAAGAGGATCGAAGACGAAGAAAGAAGAAGAAGCACAAACGTTCTAAACACAAGAAGAGTAGATATTAAACAACTTACTATAGTATTCATAAGTGATGTATGTTCTAGTCTCCTTATGATGGTACCTTAAACTATGTATCTGAATCCTGCTATAACCAGACATACCTTATGATAAGTTACAGTTACAGATATATATATGTATGGTATTTTAGACATATGATATAATATGTTTACATCACCTACCTGTCACTTCATGGACAACTAAGATATATAGATCCGCAGAATACTTACATATACTTTGTCAAAGAGCGAGCAACCCTAATAGTCGAGACGACATAGTCGCAGCAGCAACACTCTTGCTACTCTCCAACCGCCGGGACTAAAAGATTTCAGAAGCAATACTCAAGTTCTCTATCTCATCTTCATCTCTTCATTGTACATAAAAATGGTTCGCTCAACACGTACATCAGGAAAAGGCAAGAAGGCTGCTACCACCATCAAACAGCCGGTGGCCAAAAAGGCTGCAAAAAATGGCGGCGGAAAAGGAGCAACCTCCAAAGCTAAAACAACCAAACGTGCTACCAACAATACCAAAGCAAAAGGCAAGGGAACAAAGAAGGCATTAGGCAAACACAATCCCAACATTGAATCCGATGAGGAGATTGAGGATGAAGGTGTTCCTACCAAGAAGGAGCAGACAACACGTGCTACCCGTAGCCGAAAGGTATGTGGTATGGTATTTATTTTAACACAATCACGGTTTATTATATTTTATTATCCTTGGATTGTGGTGTGGCGTTTATATTATATAATGTGGTGTTATGATTTTGTGTTGTATATTGTGATGTATTGGTTTGATTGTGTGCTGGTAAATTATGATGGGTTGTGATGATATGTTACGATTAAGAGTTAATTTTTATATTGGTTCATGTGTACTAACAAATTATACATTCTATATTATAAACAAAATACAGGCAGTTTCATATCAGGATGATGAATCAGAGGGGGAAGATCCAGCTAGTAGTGGAGAGGAGAGCGACTTTGAAGAGGATGCACCCAAGCAAAAGAAGAATACAAAGAAGAAGGCAACTACAAAGAAGAAGGGTAAGGGAAAGAAAAGCACTACCGACAAGAATACAGTGTCTGATCTTCTTCAGGAGTTGGACGATGGAAGTCCTACCGTTACATTTGATGATCCAAAGTCTGGTGGAGGTAAATTGACTCAACTTGTTACCGGGGATGAGTACCAAACCAACGATGACTGGCGAGTGGGTGGTCTGTTTTGATTGGTGTGTTTTATTGTTTTGGGGATAGATATTATTTCAAGGGGGTTTATTTGTTTGGTTGATGAGTTTAGTATGGGCATTGTCTAGTCATTTCTTTGGAAGAATTTGTTGGAGCAAGATTGCCAGAGCTGCCTCCGTGAAACTAGGTGAACTGAAGTAGATCATCTTTTCATTGAGTTGAACACAAATATAAATTCATTGTTATTATGCGCAGTCTATTCTCCATCCGACTCCTTCTCTCTAATATACATATATGACTTATAATATCCACTGTATCACTACCTGATCTTCCCCTCGATACCCTTGATTAAAAAGAAGGGGTCATAGAGGTACTGAATTCTGCTGACGCCCAACAAGAAAACATCTACTCTTCATCTTCTTGCTGCCAACAATGATACAAATTCTCATCCAATATACATCTACCCTCCGGTATACACCATCTTCCCGGACTGCAACTACTACATGTAAAATCTACACCATGTACCTGATCGGGATAACAATGTATACGATTATAATCAATGTAGTATTTTGGATGTTTATCTGGCCAAAATGCATCTTGACGATTGATTCTGTTGAAGCATATGTTAGGCCTGAAAGATGCGTGTTTTACAATTCATGACGATGAAAAAGAGAAGATATAGTATATATTAGATCATGGTTTTGCAAGGGCAATCAAATAAAGGCAAAGTTCAAATGAAGACAGCTTAAAATCATCGAGACTTCATAACAACACACAAATTTACAATATAAATCAATACAGACGCGGACTTTCCTGTCACCATTGCAATAAGGGAAATGTCGTATATCACATTTAGTATATGTGGATGTTCCATTGACTACTTGTAGACATTCATCTTTGTTAATGTCAAAGAATTCTTTGTTTAACATTGCATCTAGTATATCGATATTGTCAAGTTTACGATTGTGGTTATGATTGTTTGATAATGACGATAATGATCCGCGTAGACTCTGCGTTTATATGATACACAGAGAGATATTAGTTAGTAACTTGGCATATGAATCTGCACAACAAGCCTACCGCACATAAACGTACCTCATCCTTTATGATATCTCCAATCAACACCCGAGAAGATCTATCAGCAGCAGATGATACCGCGATGGCGGCGGCCACTAGCATCAATATTGAAAGTGCCTTTCCTGGCATGGTCTATCGGATGAAGAGATATGCTTGTTGTTTTAATATCGGTTCGCTTAGAGAGGTAGTTGTTGTGTGAGATCAAGCACTGCATACCTCTAGCGTCATGATCTACTCACGAAATAGTTACTGGAAATTTATTCGTCTACTCACACTTTTTGGCACTCTCTCTGCATTGCATACTAACACTATTAGTCCCTACGGCGCTAGTAGATTGATACTATACTTTAGAGAGCACCCTGCCGACTGATTAGTAGGCCCGCCAGTGCAATTATATAGTAGTATATTCAGAGAATAAGGTGCAACCAATAAGATAAGACAAGAGTTGTGCACAAAAAATATATATAACATAATATTTGCAATAAATAATATGCCATCATCATCGAACCAAAAGGTGAATGATATCCTATCCGGATGTGAAGACTTACTAAATGACTTTAGTGTGCCTGCAGCTGCAACAGCGTCTACTGGCAGCCACAAAGGAAGTAATAGTGAGTTATCATCGTCACCAACAGAATTGGATCGTAGTAAGAAAGCATGGGGACGTGCCATTGACAAGTATGTAGCGAGTGTATTGGAAGATAACAAGTCAACAACATCCTCAACAATAGGAGGCGGATCAAGTCGAAGATCTGGTAAGAGTAAGAAGAAAAAACAGCATGAACATCCCGATAATCACCTACTTGCCGCATTGCAAGCTGATGCAGTATCGATAGCCTCATCCGGTAGTTGTAGTGTTAATATTGATGGACATATTGATGATTCGAGCTTTGCACCGATTAATCCATATGGAAGTGACGATAGTAATGTTGATAACAGTACCACTACTCCCAAGAGTAGTAGTAATGATAATAGTCCATGGCAGAACAAGGTTGAATGGCTAAAACAATATCTAAAGGAGGAATGGAAACCAATATCATTGATTGCATTGGTTATCTTTGTTACTATTATCGTATCCGCTGCCATGGGGGGCGATAATAACAAAGGAGTGAATGAAGGAAGTGTTGGGTCTCAAATCGGTCCAGACTATGCAATGGGTAGTCGAGAACCTCGTGTGTCAGAATTTGATACAACTACTACTGCCCTAGATAATGAGACTGATTGGCCTACATTTAGTCCAACTTGGTTAGAGGAGTATCCTACATTTACGCCAACGAGTAGCCCAGTAACAGCCGAGCCTACATGGATTGAGGAAACTGATAGTCCTGTTACTCCGTCACCAAGTTTGTCACCGACGACCAAGTCTCCTTCAACCTCACCAGTGACACAATCACCTAGTTTATCACCAACAACATCAAGTCCAACAATCTCGCCGTCATCTCCCCCCACAATGCCAGAACGATACTTTGAAATGAAAAAGGCTGCAATATATGTCTCAGGATCATCTAAACTATTAGATACAACGTCAAGTGCACAAAGTTTAGCCTTCCATTGGTTATATTACGAAGGTAATCCAAGTTCCAAGTTATATGAATTCTTTGAACAGTATGCCACTGCAGTATTATTCTTCAGTTTAACAAAGGCACGAACTAGTTATGCATACATGCATCCGACTGGTGTATATGATTCGTGGACTGAACGTAAAGATGTTTGTGGATGGGATGGCGTGCGTTGTGCATTCAATTATACTAGTGAAATGGTCCATGTTACAGAGATTAACTTGAGCATGAAGAACTTGACTGGAGTACTTTCCGAGAAGGAGATACATTTCTTACCATATGTAAAGACATTGGATTTGAGTGATAATGAAATTGAAGGGACTGTGCCCGATGCTGTTTATGGTCTAAGTGAGCTACGACATTTATACTTGAACAATAATAAGCTTACGGGTACAATCTCATCGAACATTGATAATCTCAATTTAGCCGAGCACATCTATCTTGGACAGAACTTGTTCACGGGTGTTTTGCCTGCCAATATTGGTAACAACCGTCCAAATAATTGGAGATTCTTCAGTGTATATGATAATAAATTGACGGGTGCGATTCATCCTGGAATGAAACTACGGAATGCCTTCATGGTAGACTTTTCGAAGAATGGGTTTTATGGCACGATACCAGAAGATATATCACAAGAGAATTACAGCACACTACGACTGTTGTATATGAATGATAATATGTTGACAGGAACTATACCGGGTAGTTTGATGCAAATCAAGAAGATGAAGGGATTGTTTTTGAATGACAATGGTAAGTATGAGCATGTATAACTTGTGTATGGTGCCCTAGTGTATACATTAAACTCTTCTTATGCTGACGATATATCTACCTCTCAATTGCGGTATTCAACAGACCTCGAAGGTATGATCCCATACAATATCGATGAGGATCAGAAAGTGAGTATGTTGACGATACGAGTTCAGAACAATAAACTCACTCAACCAGTTGCAAAGGTCATATGTGACCTAGATGTTAATAAAGGATACTATGAGTTAGTTGAGTTGGGTGTAGACTGTCCAATATGTCCAAGTGATTGTTCGTTGTGTCAGGGTAGATGTTATTGAATATGATATTGGCTGTGTATATGTGTGAGTGTGATAAAGAAGCAAAAGAGGGATGTCAAGTAGACTAGTATTTCTAACTATATGTAATGATGATCATCTCATTGAAGTTCTAATGATACCGACTCAAATTTATCACTCTAAAGTTGTCGTAAACAGTCGCTGTCTCTCAGTCTCTTGCCAATCTAGTTTATCAACTATCCTTCGATCAAGTTATCAGAACCACGGAATGAAGTGCAAAGAGAAGAATAATCCGAGAGCCACAACACCCAATATGAGCGGAGTTAGAAACCCCCACACTGGATAACAAGCTCTCACTAATAGAAATGAACCTAGTATACCACATACTGTCATCATTGGAATAATATTTGGACAATATGCTTCCCAGAACTGAGGTGATGATGCCTTTACTTTGTGTATATTTGATGTTGGATATTTGAATGGCAGATAGACGGTCAGATATACGATCAGTATGCCATTCATTGCAAATAATGTTGTAGCTGTGTATAGTGTAGGTCGCAATATACGTTCATCTGTTATTATTGTACGAAACAACTTTGTATACACTGTTATTGCGTATGCTACCACTACCCATACCACTGTAATATTGTAATATTGATTGTTCAATCCATTTGTCAGTCATATTGGAAGAGTTTGTGAGTACAAGAAAAAAAACGATATGAAATATAAGTTACTTACGAGCATGAAGCTTATCTGCAATTCGTTCTGATCTACTTCTTGTGGTGGTGTTTACATTTGTTATTGCTGCATCATCCTCTAAAGATCTGTTGCTAACATTTTGATCTGATTGTGCAACCCGACGGTAGGCTGGCATGCTTTTTTACAGTCCTCAATAACTACCTCTCCAATCCCCACCAAACTTATACAAACGTTGAAATTAAACAGCAAGAAGGGCAAAACCAATGTATCTCTATCCAAACTCAACAATCTCCGATACAAAACGATTACAGTGCAAATAACAATCGCAAATTTGCCGCAAATTTGAAACGTCCCAAGACCACTACCACTTGATAAGCAACAAAAACAACCTATTGCTGTAGATTATTTGCAATTATTAATAATTGGTGCTATATACAACCATACTACCAATCGTTCTCCCTTTTGTAGATGTGCCACACTGCATCCAGTTTACGGTGCATTGTCTTAGCAACAGACCGGTATCCTTCACAGAATCCCTAAGATGGCAACACTAACTTCTTACTTTATGGTATTCTCTGTTTGCAAATTGCAATAAGATGGTGTTAGGGCGTGCTGGAATGAAACTCGAGGCGCAGAAGTTTGCGGTGTACCTTTTGATACCGATTGGTGCAAGTCTCGCCTTCAATGAACCGTCAGTACAAAAATGGTGAGTGGTATGAGTAATTTATTGTCATTGTTGTAGCTTATTTATTGTCTTTCACATACAATACGGTGTATACAAACTCATCATTTACTATATCATTTATATATTTGTAGGTCTGCAGACTATTTTCAATTCATGAAGTACCCATCAAATGTGAGTTATGTGTATGCATAATTGTATATTTAATGTGCCACGTATGTCTTATTCTGCAATAAAGTATGCTAACATACACTTAAATATTGTACAAACAACAGCCTAAAACAAATTTAAAAGATGAATATGAATCATTAAAGAAACAAAGAGATGTGGAAATAGAATGGGAAAAGCGCATGGCGAGCAAAAGAGAGAAGGGGAGAGAAGAATACTTGAATCAATTAAAACAATTGAGTACTTCTCGAGGTGGTGGCAGTAGTAGTGATACAGATATAGAAACAAATGGCCAAAGAAGAGGTTGGTTTGGTTGGTTGAGAGGAAGGAGACGGAGTGATAATGAAAATGAAAAGAGTTCCTCTCCGAGTTTATGATGAAGTGAATGCATCAATAGTATTAAACACAATCAACAAAAACAAGTCTATTGTGATAAGGATTCCAGAGACTCATTCTATGGTATTTAACTCAACACACTCTCCACCACATTCTATCATGTTTATCTTAATCATATCAACAATAGTATATTTTACGTTGTTGCATTTAACTATTAACATTCCAATCTAATATTTCTTTGTAAAGAAGTTAACTACCGGTTTGGTTGTAAGTACCACGAATGGCAACCTTAATGGCTCCAAACATTCATTAACAGCAACAACAAGGCCGACCATCCCAATTTGTGGATCCACCCTCCCAGCAATAGCATCATATTCCCATCCCAGAAAAGATTCAATCTTGTGTGCTACCATAATTGGATCAACACCACCCACTTCTATCGCTAAATAACTTAGCCCAGCAGTTCCAAACCAACATGTCCAGTACCATGCAAGAAATCCTTGTAATAGGATGTGAGAATATGAGTATATATGTATCTCTTCCTCATATCACACAAACACTAAAACAAAACACCTATCCTTCTTACTTACCCATACCATAATCCCTACTCAGCATTTTAAACTTGCCACGAAATGTATATAGTTCACCAGTGTTAATTGCACGCAATGTATTCAATCTTGATAGTTGCTGGTCTAATTTTCGTAATTCTATCTCTTTTTGATATGGTGTTAATGAATCTACACGAGATTTTTCTTCTTTTTCCTCTTCAGGAGGCAAAGATGAAAAGGAAGATGATGATAGGATGGTACGTCGTGGTGTTGTTATTATTGAGGATGGAGTAAGTATATTACTACTACAATCGTTGTAGTCATCCCTTCTATCTAAATTTGATCCTGAAGCAACTGACGAGAAACTCGATAACAAAGTTGTTGCTAATGAGTGGTGTTTGTAGGAAGTTGTCTTCCTCAAAATCCCTCGGCAAAGTATTGATGTGGATATCATTCTTCTATCTCTCAATTAATTACTCCAGTTCTATGCTCCTTGCAATTAGGTAATATAGATACTTTTCTGGTAAGCAACTATCCAACCCAACTGAACTAAAGTACCCACAACATAAACCTCTTAGATAATAACCAGTCCACAAAAATTAAAATTATGAGAGTGTAAAGATACGCAAATATCCTTTCAAGTTACCGGTACTCATTCATTGCCTCAGCCCTCTTGTGCCCGCTACCACCACCTACCACACTATTTGGTGTCTAATAGTACGTGAAGTAGAGAAGGAGGAGGCCGCCTACTGTTATTAAACAGATAATATAGCAGAATTTGCATTGCAATAAAAACGTATCAACATTAACATGGCTCCGACGATAAAAATTCAAACAATCCTGACAATGACAGCAGGGTCATTGTTATTGAGTACGGTAAGATTTATTTGTTATCTGGATATATATAGTTTGTCTTTGCTGTATAATATCTATATCATGTACCTAACATACACATATCTTTATCACTGCATAAATAAATATCGGATACCCTCGATATTAGGTCCACGCTCAAACAACTCCAGTACCATCTTCAGCAACGACGTCGACGACACAAACATTCTCATCTCCCACATACCCTCCCACGATAACTATATCACCTCAAGAAGGTTTATATACATCACTATCTCCATCTATAATATCCACTGCAATAACAAATTCAACAAACAATATCGGAGAAGAATCATCGTCTCCCCCGACTTCAAGCACTACAGGTAATTCAACTCAAGGAGGTTCATCTAATTCTTTATCTCCCACTATAAATGAAAATACTTCACCGACATATTCACCTACGATAATAAATTTCCCTACATCAAACAACTCTTCAGCAACAACAACCGAAGGCTCATCATCTTCCTCCCCAACTTCATTAATAATAGGGTCATCGTATATCCCAACATCTATATTAGGGGAGGGGGGAATAAATAGCAATGTTCCTACTCCAAGTTTATCTCAAACTGATATAACAGGTAACGGGACTCTTGCCCCTACTCCAAGTATAGTATCTTCCGAAGTTGGTTCGTCATTTATTCCAACTCCATTTGAGGAGTTGTCAATTAATGGGACGCTTTCCCCCACTCCGGGAGGAACTAGCAACAATACTTTATTATCAACTCCTAATGGCACTGCTACCATAACAGAGGATATCAATGATACCTCGATAATATCAGGGGATACCAACAGTAGTGCTTCCCCAACTCCTTATCCAACGTTATCCCTTCCAGATTTTGGGACATATTCCCCAACGACATTTGCAGTAGGAGGAGATGATGACTATAGCTACAAGTGGCCAACGATGAGTCCAAGTTTAGGTGATGGTTCGAGCTCGCCTACTTTCTATGGCACGGGAGCTCCGTATTATACATACGACGCATCGGGAACAGATGCTCCCACTACTTTCAATAAAAGCTCATCCCCCACAATGGCTGGATCCAGTGGGGAATCATCAAGCGTATCTTTATCTCCAACCGAGGGTGGGACGGCATCAGAATATAATACGACGATTTCGTCACCTGTGCCGACGCCAAGCGTGACGAATATAACAAGTTCAGATGCACCCACATTGGCTGGTTTCTCTGAAGGATCAAGCATGGCACCTTCAGAGAGTGGCAGTGGAAGTACACTATCGCCTGCTCCTACTCCAAGCTTGACAGGCGGTGGAGTTAATACAACTGCACCTACATCTGTGATATCCACTCCACTGCCCACACTATTTGATGCAAGCTCCGAGCCAACAGCAGCTCCTATGTCCTCTATAACTGATAGCCCTACAAGCACCGAGCCAACAGCAAGCCAAACGAATCCTCCTTCAATTGCTGTAACGAATGAGGCTACTACCTCATCTCCAACGACACGAGCTACAGCTGAGTTGATCATCACAGTAGTGCCCCCTGGACCTGACGATGATATAATAGAGTCAATACCTGATGAAGAACCACCACCACAACAAGAAGAAGAAGAAGAGTCATTTCAAAGCTATGCAGTCGGTGAGGATATCCCTGAAGATATATCACCACCAGAGGTAGGAGCTACCCATTATGCCGATGTGCATAGCAAAGAGTCGGAAGAAAATGAAATCCCTCACTTTGAAGGCCACGTCAAAATGTCTGCTGAGAACACTATATCATTACCGCCTCCCCAAGACAATGGTATATCTCCAGATTTGATTGATGGTCAGATATCGTTTCGTCATCATGAAATGGATCACATGATTGCAGAAGGTTACTCTACTGCAGATGAAGTAGAAGAAGATATCAATTCAAGTTTATTACATGTACGACGAAGTCATATATCAGCTGAAGGTCAAGAATACGAAAGATTTAAAAAAGAATTCAATCATGTAGGTGGCATATCATTAGGAATGTTTTCAAAGAAGGAAAATGCAGATATATACCAAGAAGATCTGATTGAAGAAGATCTAGAAAATAGCACGAATTCGGTGAAATCATGGTCAGCTGTACTGCTGATGGCTTGTATTTGGATCACGCTAACAGTATGAGGGTTGAAATCACTTCAAAGGTTCGGTATAATCGGCTTCATTAACATATATACTAACTGTACTAATATTTCATTATTAATCAAGTTTTTGATATTGTATGGCCTGACTTTTCAACATTTCTGCTGTTCTTTGTTCTCTTTCTCGTCCATACTTTCTTCATCAACATCTACTTGTTCATCTCCAAAATCTTCCTTCAATCTTTCATTCATATTAGATAACTTATCTTTAAATCGTTCTCGTCTCCGTTTTGCTTCATCTCTTCTTCTTGTTGACTTCCCCTTTTCCTTGGCTAATAATGTTGACAATTTATCAACTTCTTGGGTTAAGGATATTACCTTTGCCTGTAGCTCTTCATTTGTTTGTGGTATATTAGGCTCTTGATCAGAGTTTAATGTAGAAGATTTTGTTGGAAGTAGTTTTAGTAACTTCTCTTCATCTGATTCATCTGTAGCAGCAAACGAAACAGAAAGCTTTTCAATTTCACATTCGCCTTGATTGTTATCAGTGTTGTTTACATGATCTTGTAACTCCTCGTCTTGGTTATTATCAGTAATGTTTGTGTGATCTTGATCGTCCTCTTTATCAACCTCTACCATTATACTACTATCTTCACCATCATTACATACAACACTCTTTTCCGATATAGAATCATGAAGTTTGGCAGCTAATTCATCTATCCTGTCTCTGGAAATAGCCAAATCTTTTTGCAATTGTGTATTACTCTGTTGCAATGACTTGACTTCATTATTGAGTGATTTTATTTGTTCTTCAGCCTCTTTCAGCTTAAGCTTTGTTTTACGACGACTTTTAAGGAATGCCATATGGATAATAATATCTGCTCTCTGATACTAGATGATTTTAATCAATGTATGTAAGTATATATACGGATGGATTGTATGTGGGGGCAGGAATTATTGTGATGTTGTAAGGGATTGCAAAGGGCACCGACTTATATTATATAATTTGTATGGTACTCTCAATGTTTCTACTACTGAACCACTAAAATTACAATTTATATCCAAATACTACTGAATGGATATAATACTGAATGCGATAACTGCAAGTACTGATCCTTATCTATTCCATACCTTCCTATTGTTCCATTCGCCACTAACTGTTGGATATACCTATCGATTTGAGGTTTTTTATGAGAGTTTAATATGGTATCCTTCACTGCAATAATGGTAGAAAGTCAGTATTATTGGTGAAGTTATGTTTGAACTATTAGTCCATCAGTATGCCTAACCTTGCAGAGATAGTCTCTACATTTAAGGGTTTATCATCCTGTGAATCATGCGGGCGCAGTCCACATGGTGGTTCTATATCAATATCAATAAACACATCACATGCACCAACACCCACAAATGACAACAATACAATTACTACTAATGATTATTACCATGGGCAACTATTAACAACATCTTGTGGACATCTCTTTTGTCAAGATTGTTGGGATAAATCTATAGATTGTCCGATATGTCAAGGATCTACTAGCCTTGAACCCCGGCCGGCCATACTAAGTACCACTTCTTCATCCTCAACAACAATCGGTGCACCAAACAAACACTTAAATATAGCAGAAGATGGGGCTAAGAATAAAGACAAGTCATGTAACTTACCATTGCAATTTACAAACAACTTATGCAATGCAGAAAGTATTGAACAAATGGGTGCATTACTGGGTATGTTACGTCAAATGAGGGGTGCTGAATTGGATGGTTCAATGAAAGGTTCAGCCTGCACCAACAAAAAAAATACAATATGTGATGGTATACCCACAAAAAAGGGGGTTGACGACGAATTACTGGAAGATGATGATAGTGAAGAAGAGTTTTGTAGAATTATGAAACCATCCACAAATAAAACAAACAAGGAAGATGATGATGTGGAGGAATCATCTGATGGTGATGATGACGAGGAGACTGAATTACCTCCTGAAAAGAGTATACCACAAAAGCAAAGGAGGATTAGGAAATCTAATATACCCGTCCGCGTTGTGAAAAACAAGCAATATATGAATGATGAAGATTCATCATCTGATGAGGATAGTGAGGAAGATGAAACAGAATTGCCAATAACAAAGAAACAACCACAAAAGCAAAGGAATACTGGAAGAAAGAAGGCCAAGCTCTGTTTAGCCACGCAATTCCGTAGGCAGAATACCAATCCAGATGATAATGATGATGATGATAGAGAGGATTACGAAAAGACTCAAATGTGGGAAAAAGATCCTAACATTCTATCAATGGCGCAGCATACACATCCAAATGATGATGATGATGATGATGGTGATGATGATGATGATGACAGAGAGGAGTATGAAAAGACTCAAATGTGGGAAAGAGATCCTACTATATTATCATTTGCTATGACCCCGTGTGAAAGACAAATGGATGCTAATGAGAAGAAAAAGAAGGATCCAAACAAACCTCCACTTGTGCAACAATATACAACACCTTCTATACAAACAAAACAACGAGAGCCATATGAGGAAACA
>Ga0214477_101074_pt1 | contig 15258 bp, 16 predicted proteins | sample M1_20Mar14CPVII9_FD_165058 | JGI IMG/M metagenome (GOLD analysis project Ga0214477, IMG submission 165058) | Marine eukaryotic communities from Monterey Bay, California, United States - M1_20Mar14CPVII9sort6BwellC16 | ecosystem: Environmental > Aquatic > Marine > Unclassified | place: USA...
GGTTCAAGGCTCACTCTGGGTGTTATTGAGGCAAGAGGTAATATAGAAAGAGCGATCAAACACTATTTGATTGCAGTGAAGGGTGGCGAGAGCCACTCTCTGAAACAGATTCAGAACCTTTACCATGCTGGGCTTGCAACAAAAGACGTTTATACACAAGCATTACGAGCTTATCAAAAGTATTTGGGCGAGGTAAAGAGTAGTCAGCGGGATGAAGCTGCTGCTGCAAGTGATGAGCATAAGTACTTAGATTGACGACAGCCAGCCAACGTAAACAATCCGTAGCCAATTATTCAATTATCAAAAGAGTAAGTAGTAACCTGCCTGCAAACATAAAAGTAGTATATAGATATATGCTTTAACTTGATGATTACTTTTAATCTATAGCTAGATTAAAAGGCAACCCCCCACAAGACAAAGCCTCTCCAATACCAACACGCTTGAGAAGATATTTACTCCTTCATATCCTCATACAAAAAGGTGGTACCACTCTTACCACAATAGTAACGATCATGATGCTGAGCCATGAAGCAACCAATCCCAGCAACGGGACTGTACTTCCTCAAACGTACAACCTTACCACCATCCTCAACACGATAATACTTGAGTGTCTGTAATGGAATAGTCTTGGAACGACGTTTCGTCTTCTTGGGTTTGGTGTATACCTTCTTCTTACGCTTCTTTCCTCCTCCACGTAGACGTAGGACTAAGTGTAGTGTGGATTCCTTTTGGATGTTGTAATCACTTAGAGTACGTCCATCTTCGAGTTGCTTACCCGCGAAGATTAATCGTTGTTGATCGGGTGGAATGCCTTCCTTATCTTGAATCTTGGTTTTGACATTATCAATTGTGTCCGATGGCTCGACATCGAGGGTGATTGTTTTACCTGTTCATATATTAGGATGGATATGAATGTAGGTAGTATATAACAATTTGGTCACCCGATGCGTCATAACACATAGAACAGAATTGAAATGTAGGAGATGATGGGTGATGAGTTTGACATGACATCACGGTCGAATGGATGGTCGGTAGACGGATAAGTCAAATCATTGCAAAGTTGGATCAATTATGTGATCAACAACATATTGTGCAAGTGGGGAGGTAGATATTAGTTTTTCATGATGTCATAATGTAGATCGGTTGGTTGGTGGAGAGAGTTGAAAAGATTCTAGAATACATGAGCGACGTGATATCAATATAGCAACACTGTAGACAACCCATTAATGCGGTACTTACCCGTAAGAGTCTTTACAAAGATCTGCATGATTGTTGAAGTTTGATTTTACTTAGGTATAACTTCTGTTGATAGTTGAGAGAGCGGGGGATATTTAGGTGAGTTTATATAAAAAATTAGAAAAGAATATATAAATCTCGGCCAAATCGAAACACCGCCGGCGCGACGCCGCTGACAACAATAACAACCTCCCGCGTATCTTGATCTATCGCCACCGCCGATACTAACATATCATCAAACCTCACCTTTAATGTAAATTATGTGGAGAATAAATAAACAAAAATAAGGGGAGGAATCTTTACAAGTGGAAAGTTTTGAGGTAAATTAATTCGGTTAGCTCGCTGTTTATTCTCAGTCTTTAAGATGGCAAGCTGTGGTGGAGAGACTATTCATCCAATCTTTAGTGCGGCAAGATCGAGAGATATGCTCGTTATAATGGCTATTTATAGCCAAGAAAGATTTTTTAAAGTTGCATTGTTATGAATTTATGAATTGCAATACACACATGATATAACACAAATCTATAAAAAATGAGCACAACTAACAATAGTGATACTATGGAGTCGACGAGTAATAATACTACCGTAGATGATATATCGAATAGTTTTGGTAAAGTTGGTATGTCTGATGATGTTGATGTATCAACTCGTGATGATTTGAGTGGCCACGAAGAAGACATGGAGTCCGAGAAAAAGAGCACATCATGTGATCAATTAGAGCATGAAACAGATGGAGATGATGCCTCTGGTAATGCCGATACCGAGAAGATATCTGTTACCGATGTAGAGATATGTGCAAACTGTGGCAAAGAGGGGGCTAACAATTCATGCAACAAATGCAAGATGGTGAAGTATTGCAACGCGGCGTGCAAAAAGAAACACAGAACAAAACATAAGAAGGCATGTGAGAGACGTGTGGCTGAGCTACGGGATATCGAACTATTCAAACAACCTCCACCGTCAGAAGAAGATTGTCCAATCTGTTTCGTACGTTTGCCAACAATGGGTACAGGGTTAAGATATAAATCATGCTGTGGAAAAGTTATATGCAGTGGATGCATTCATGCACCTGTATATGATAACCAAGGTAACGCTAGGAAAGATAAGATTTGTGCTTTTTGTAGAGTTCCATCTTCCGTAACAGATGAAGAAATAATCAAACGATTACAGAAACGAGTGGATGCTGGTGATGTGGAGGCAATACGGAATCTTGGATGTATTTATTCTGATGGGATGCTTGGTTTGCCGCAAGATTACGTGAAGGCACTGGAACTTTATCACCGAGCAGCAGAGCTTGGATATGACGAAGCATATAACAGCATTGGCAACGCATATATGTATGGTGAAGGGGTGAAAAAAGACGAAAAGAAGGCTAGACATTACTTCGAGCTTGCGGCTATGAGAGGAAGCCCTAATGCAAGGCACAATCTAGGAATATTTGAAGATAAGAGGGGCAACATGGAACGAGCATTGAAACACCACATGATTGCAGTGACGTTTGGCCACCATAACTCATTGAAGCAGATCCAAAAACTTTACTCAAAGGGGCATACAACAAAAGATGATTACACTAAAGCATTACGAGCTTATCAAGAGTATTTGAATGAGGTTAAGAGTAGCCAGAGGGATAAAGCTGCTGCAGCAAGAGAGGATTACAAATACATTCAATAGACAGAGACAGATAGTAATTTACTTATATCAAATAGATAGTGTTTAGAGTCATCATAGCCAAAACGCCTAATCTAGATACTAGGCAGTACTCATATAAGGTGTGTTGCTGTTCTTGAGTCAAAACCAATATGTACTGTTTCAAACTATTTTACAAGACAAATGAAACAAACAACAAATGGAACAAATATTATGAATAGGACCTCAAAAATAGATTCCGTTATCAAGTATCCAGCAAATGTATTACTTTTTGTTTGTATGTGGTTGGGTGATACCCGGCAGTGCATAGATGTGGATGATAATCGTTTCCTGCGAGATGTTGCTTTTATGTTATGGGGTGGCCGTTCTCAAATCAACCCTTCTAAGTACTTATACTCATCATCAAACGCAGCAGCTTCATCCCTCTGGCTACTCTTCACTTCATTCAAATACTTTTGATAAGCTCGTAATGCTTTAGTGTAATCATCTTTTGTTGCACATCCTTGAGAATAAAGACGTTGTATATTCTTCAAAGCCTTATTCTGCCCATATCCAGATGCTATCATATAGTGCTTGATAGCTCTTTTCATGTTGCCTGAGTTCTCCTCGACAACAGCCACATTATGCCTCGCATTTACATCACCTTTCATAGCTGCCAACTCCCAGTTTTGCTTAGCTTTCTTCTCATCCTGCTCTACTCCTCTCCCACTGTAATACGCGTTGCCAATATTATAATGGGATGTGGCACTACCAAGCTTTGCCGCCCGTTCCCAAAGTTCCAATGCCTTATCGAAATCTTGTGGTAAACCGTATATCCCATCAGCGTAGTAAAATCCTAGATTATTGATACCCTGAGCATCACCGGCATCCGCTCGCTTCATAAGCTGTTGGAAAATCTCCTCATTTGATTCAGGTGTTGGTGCTCTACAAAAAGGACACAATGCTTCCTCATCTCTATTGTATACTGCATGAATGCAACCTTTGCATATCACTTTTCCACAGCATGATTTATAAGTATTCCTCGATATTGGCAATTGTACGAAGCAAATCGGACAATCATCAAGCGTAGGAGGTTGTTTAAATAGACTTTCATCATAATGTAACTCTGCCACACGTCTCCTACACTCCTTCTTATGCTGTGGTCGATGGGATGCTTGACAATCTCTACTGCAATATTTAACCAACTTACATGCTGCACATGACTTCAAACTATCTCCTTCCTTGCCACAATTGGCACATATCTCCATAGTAGTAGTATCAGAACACGACCCACATATACCATCTCTATCCGATATACTATTACAACTGATACCTTGTGTGATATCATCCACGGTACTACTCGAAAGAGCACTGTCTTTGCTCATGATAAAAATTGTGAGAAAATTTTATTGTTTTCTGTGATACGAATACTCTTTACCACCAAACTAGTACTAACGAAAAGATCACTAGACACTGAACTAGATCCTATATATATCAATAGTATATAAAGGGCAGTCAAAGCAATTCAACAATCTTCGACAGTACTATCTTCTCATAGGGTATTTGATTTAGAAACTTCTATAAAAATATCGTCTTGAAACTTCTTAGAAATTGTTGTGTTATAATGTGTTACATTATTGAGCTTATATAAGGATTATTAGTACTTTCCGTTATTCATTTAAGTACTGCTGCTCTTCATCTCGGGGTTGTTGTTGGGAACATAGTATTGAGACGGTCTTGCCTTCTAACAAGACTCACACACAAACATAAAAATTATGAGGACGTGCACCGACAAAAGTGATGCTGCTACTTTATCATCGTCAAGTGAATTTAATACCGCTGTAGATGATATTATATCGAAAGGTATCAAGAAAGTTACTTTAGATGATGATAATAATACACTACCGTGTGATATTAGCAGCAGTAGAGAAGAAGATATGAACTCCGAGAAAAAGTGCATATCATGTGAGCAAAATTTAGACCATATCAAAACAAATGAGATTAGTTATAACTCAGCTAGTAGTAATGCTGATATCGATAGTGTATCAGGAGAAATTGTTGGTGATGCCAAGGAAGTATCAACGTGTGCCAATTGTGGTAAGGAGGGTGCCACCAACACATGTAACAAATGCAAATCAGTGAAGTACTGCAACGCCGCAGTAAGAAAAGGCACCGATCAAAACATAAGAAACAGTGCGAGAGGCGTGTGGCCGAACTACATGATATAGAATTGTTCAAACAGCCACCGCCAGATGACGATTGTCCAATTTGCTTCCTGCTCTTGCCATGTTTTGATGATGGGAGGAGATATCAATCCTGTTGTGGAAAAGTTATTTGCACAGGGTGTATTCATGCTATGGGTAAGATTTGTCCTTTTTGTAGAGCTACAACGCCCAATACAGATAAAGACATAATTAAACGGACACAGAAGAGGGTGGACGTTGATGATGCGAAAGCTATCTTTTGTCTAGGGTGTGATTATTCTGATGGGACGTTTGGTGTGCCACAAGATCGTACAAAGGCTTTAGAACTTTGGCATCGGGCAGCAGAGCTTGGTTATACTACGGCTTATTTCAATATTGGTAACGAATATTACAATGGAATAGGTGCGGCAAGTGACATAGAGAAGGCCAATCATTACTACGAACTAGCTGCTATGGGTGGAGATGTTGATGCAAGGTACAATCTAGGAATATTTGAGGAGGGAAAAGGCAATACGGAACGAGCACTCAAACACTACATGATTGCAGTTATGGGTGGTTATAGTGACTCTCTAAAGCAGATCCTAGACTTTTACTCAAGGGGACTTGCCACAAAAGACGACTATACAAAAGCGTTACTATCTTATCAAGAGTACTTGAATGAGGTGAAGAGCAGTCAGAGGGATGAAGCTGCTGCAGCAAGAGAGGATTACAAATACATGGGTAGAAGATCTTAGATCTGTGTTCTGCACAAAATGATCAATCTAAAAAAGTAGAAGGTCAGCAGTACTTTCAGATCATAACTCATGTATTATATACTTTATCATGTCTCAACACAAATATACAGCGTTGAGAACGAGACATAACCTTTCCACAGATGATATTGGTCGCAGCCAAATAGTCCACAAACTGGACGGCGCAGATTCCAATAACAAACACTTCTTTTCTTCTTTAACAAATATCTTGAGGTAAAGAAATACGCGTAGCCAAAACAAGGTCCGTAGACCTAGCCACAAGTGTATCCCAAAACCATAATATTCAATAACAACTATTTCAAACAGTTGCACACCACTTCCAAAAAACACAAGTACATTTCTTCAATTTTCACATCTAGCACACAATATGAGGGTGTCAATAACAACTACTCCAAATAGTTGCACACCACTCAAATTGTTAAGTCTCACATCTTCTTGATAGGACGATTCAAGTGATTAAGAATTCAAGGAACTTTATTGTATCCTACTGGCACGCAAGTTATGCGTTCTCTCTTGTGGAGACTCTTCTTTAAGATTTCTGTATCCAGACTTGCCAGATTTACCCGACGACGATGAGCCCCACGATGAGCTAGAGCCTCCTCCGCTCTTCCCCGACTTGCCACTGCTAGATGACCACGATGAGCCCGACGACGAAGATGACCCCGAGTTCCATTTGCCTCCGTAGCCACCAGAGTACCCGTGCCCATCATCTTTGGAACCACTACCGTAGGAAGGTTTGGAATACGATGGTTTGGAGTAACTACTTCCAGATGAATGCCATGAGCCTGATGAAGAAGATGATGAATGGCCTCCAGACTTGCCGCTCTTTCCACTAGATGACCAAGATGAGCCACCTCCGCTCTTGCCAGATTTGCCGCTGGAAGACCATGAGCCACTTGAGCTGCCAGAATGACTTCCGTATCCATTGTTGTGTCCTGAATCATACCCTCCTCCATTAGAGTATCCTCCGCCATGGCCAGATTTATAACTGTCACTACTAGATGAACCTGAACTCCATCCTCCACTCTTCCCACTCTTTCCTGATCCAGATCCGCTCTTACCTGACTTGCCACTAGAGCTCCATGATGATGAATAACCTCCGCTCTTTCCACTCTTACCACTGGATGACCATGACGAATAGCCACCGCTCTTCCCTGATTTACCTGAACCAGATTTACCACTTTTACCTGATGATGATGAACTCGAATACTCTTTAACGTAATCTATGTTGTTAGTTATAAGAAAGAGAAATGATGGTGAGTGAGTAATGTGTATATAAGTCTGTTGCAAAAACACATTTAAGATATGCCACATATCCTCATTTGATATATAAGAAAGTAGTTGACCATCAGTTCTATACTAGTGCCCAAGATATATCTGCACTCTTATACTTGTGTTTGACCGTTGTACAAATCATATCAAACAAACGATGTATGTTACGGTCAAATATCTCTGCATATCAACTCTCTCTCTCTCTCTCATCCAAAGGCAACCAACTGACACGCCTTACAACCAAAAGACTCTATATCAACAAATACCGTTGCAACAACAACAACTAACAACAACAAAAAACATACACACACATGATACAATACAACAAACAAATGATAGATACTTACTGTAATTAACACTCATATAAGGCATCTTGGTAGTTGGTGGAGCTACAGGTTTAGGCGCCTGACTTGTTGGCTCTGGCTCAGTTGGGAAGGGAGTAATTGGTGCCGGAGTTGGTGAGGGTGTATCGGGACGTGTTACCGAGACTGTTGGTGATAATGTTTGATTCGTCTGTTTGTTGTATTGCAATGGGAGGATGAGACGATTAAGATGGAAGAGAGAGAGAGGGAGAGGTTAGATGATCACAGTGTATATGAGCACAGCAAAGTATGTCAACGAACAAACAGCACAGAGTAGACAAACAACTTACACCGGCATTAACAACTGATGTTGTTGCAATGAGGAAGAGAGTGGTAGATATTGTATTGTAAGATTTCATGATTTGCAATGATGTGTTGATTTGATGGAGATAGATGATTGCAATAGATGGTGGAGTATGAGACCAACGGTTGAATGGAGTTGATGTGTATGATGCACCTTTGATAAAATTTATGAGCCGTTTCAACGATTGGATATCTTTTGAATGATTGACAGTAGATCGTCGGTGTCGATGTTCATTTTGATGTAAAAAAAAAGCGATCTGATGGGCGTTTGCAAAAAAGATACCGAGGGACGAAAACTGGGTGTCAAGAATCGAAAAAGCATCTTCTGTGATGAGGTATCCTCATTAATGCCACGCACAAATTGAGTTTCTGCTTTCTGTACTTACAGAAGAATTTAGGATACCTTTTCGCGGAATAGTAATCAAATTTACAACCACCCCTCGCTCGCTTGAAACGAGTCCATCGCTACAGCCATCACGCCACATACACAGCAACACACCAGTGCCATCATAACTTTAAAGTATTGATCATACACAAGTGCTTCTATCTATAGCCTTGCCTCATACTCACTGCTATACTATTGCAATTCACTCACATCTACCGATACACAAACAACAACTGACAATGAAATCCTACACCATCCTATCAACAATCCTAACCACCGCTGCCATCATTACAACCGATGCTCAAGACATTGTCAAAAGTTCTCTACATGAACAATTCGCCACTGCCCAAAATGGTAAAGATATGAGAGGTACTAATAAAACACTCGCCCCTACCAGCGGTGTGCCACGTCCTCCTCCATCTCCTGCACCAATCACTCCTTTTCCTACCGAGGAAGAACCTAAAACGAAACAACCTTATTTAAGTATGGATTATAATTATATTAGCAAATACAGTTCGTAAGTTCGTTTTTGTTGTATTGGAATGTGTATGATTTGTGTTCATGAGAGTGTCTAATCAATCTACTTTCCCTCATTCTGCCCATCATACATCTATTGCAAACACAATACAGCTCATCGTCATCATCATCATCGTCAGGAAAGAGTGGCAAGAGCGGCAGTAAATCAAGCAAGGGTTCATCATGGTCATCCAGTGGTAAGAGCGGAAAGTCAGGTGGTGGTTCATCGTCTTCTTGGAGTTCTAGCGGGAAGAGTGGCAAGTCTGGAGGTCACTCTTCTTCAAGTAGCTCCAGTAGCTCATGGAATTCATCTAGTGGTGATAAACACTCGAAACCTTCTTATGGCGGTGGAGGAGGGTATAAGAAGACCAAGCCTTCCTACTCCAAACCATCGTACTCTAAACCATCGTATTCCAAGCCATCATCATCTTCTTCCAAGGATTCGTATTCCAAACCATCATACTCCAAACCAAGTTACTCTAAACCAAGTTACTCATCTGATAAGTCCAAGGATGACGGATACCATGGTGGCTATGGAGGCAAATGGGGCTCGGGTTCATCTTCATCGGGCTCATCATGGTCATCGGGCAGTGGGAAGTCGGGCAAGAGTGGAGGAGGATCGGGAAGTTCCTCGGGTAGTTGGGGATCATCAGGCTCGGGGAAGAGTGGCAAGTCTGGTAGAAGGAATTTAAGGCATTAGATTGTAAATTGTGGTATGTGGAATAGACGTCGTGTTCGTCCTCTTTGGGAAAGTTTGATTGGATCAAGCCATTTCCTGGGAAGGGCGGTGATTGGTTGGATGTTAAATGGTTGGTGTGGTGTGCAAAATCTATATGTTTGGAATATATAGTTTTTTGTTATTGACACTCTCCAAGTGCTAGAAGATGGGTAGAGGGTACAATTGTGGTCAGGTCTTATAAGGCCTTGTGTGGACTACGCGTATCTCTTTACCTCAAGAGTCAATGTGAAAAATAGATATTTGTTGTTTTATTGGAATCTGCGCCGTCCGATTGTGTGGGCTGTTGGCTGCGACCAATATATCATTGTGGAGTTGTCTTGTCCTCGGCGCTGTGTACAAGTTTGTGTGTGTTGAGACTTGATAATGTATATAATTCATGAATTATATCAATATCCAACTCTTTCTTACTTTATCAGCTAGTGCCTCCCAATATATCTCATATCTACTAAATGTATTTGTAATCTTCTCTTGCTGCGGCAGCATGATCTCTCTGGGTACTCTTCACCTCATCCAAATACTTTTGATAAGCTCGTAATGCTTTAGTATACTCATCTTTTGTTACACGCCCGCATGAGTAGAACTTTTGGATATTTGCCAGAGAGATATTAGAGCCACCCTCTACCGCAATCATGTAGTGTTTGATGGCTCTACCTATATATATATTGCCTCTTCTCTTCTCAATAATAGCCAGATTGTGTCTTGCCTCTACAAGTCCTCTCATGGCTGCTAGCTCATAGTAATTTATCGCCTTCTTTTTATCAATTTTGGCACCTCTGCCATTATAATACACGTTGCCAAGATTATAATGTGATGTGATGTTTCCAAGCTCCGCCGCTCGATGAAAAAGTTCTAATGCCTTTGCGTAATCTTGCGACAAACCATTCATCCCATTAGAAAGGTAAAACCCTAAATTATTGATACCCTCAGCATCACCAGCATCCACTCGTTTCATAAGCTGTCGGACATTCTCGTCCTCTGTGTAAGGTGTAGGTGTTCGACAGAAGGGGCACAATGCATCCTCATCACTTAGTTCTACTGCATGAATGCATCCACTGCATATAACTTTTCCACAGCATGGTTTATACCTCTTCCCTGTGTCAAGGAATGGCAAACGCTGGAAGCAAATTGGACAATCATCATCAATCGTAGGAGGCTGTTTAAATAGTTCTAAATCATGTAACTCAGCATCACGTCTTATTTCTTCTTCTTGCACCTCTGCCACACATCTGAGGTGTTCCTCACAATCTTTCTTATGCTTGTGTCGATGCCTCTTTTTACATACGGCATTGCAATACTTCACTTGTTCACATTTGTTGCATGTATTATTGGCACCCTCCTTTCCGCAATTGGCACATATCTCGAGCGTATCTGCATCACTATCAGCTTCCTTCGATACCATATCGCTATCAGCAGCACTACCGCTAGAGGTATCAACTCCAACCTGATCTGTACTCTCTAAATTTTGATCACATGATGTGCTCTTTTTCTCGGAGTTTATATTTTCTCCGCCAATTATACCACGCGGTGGTGTTTTATTACTACCATCCTCTAAAGAAACTTTATTAATACCAGATATAATATCATCAACAGTAGCAGTATTATTACTCGATGATAAAGTAGCATCATCGCTCTTGTCGGTGCACCTGCACATATTTTATTTTGTGTGTTTGCTTTTCTATGTAGCTGTACTAATTATGATCCGCCGTGAGATATGGATATGATGATGATTATTCTTATAATAAGCCAATCTATTCTACCTATTTGTTGATACGTCCAATCGACCACAAGTTGTATATCCTCTACATGCTCTCGTCTTAATCAATCACCTCAGATACAAGCTCACAGCTCCCTATTACCTATCTTTTAATTCCCACTAGAATTACGGGCAATATTCGAGTTAGTGCTCTCTCCCCTCTATATATGCTAATATTCGCTATGTAATATAAAGAGGGGCTCTTTACTTGCCCGCTGATACAACCCCTAAATAAAACGTCATACCATCTTCGTCAGCGATTTGCATTATTGCAATCAAGGGTCGATATTGTCAGCGGAATATCATTCTAATTAGCATTGATATCAATACATACCTTCAGGGAACTACTACTACTACTATATACTCACGGTTTCTTCGGTCGTCGTCAAATTATTCAACATACCAAAAACAAATATAACAAATATGTTTCGTCTTCAAATACTATTCCTACTAATCTCAACAATATCAGCTTATACAGTGCTACCCCAGCGTGCCTCGTACTTCGTCGGACGTGATGTAAACACACAACAACAACAACAACAATCACGAAATAATGGTGCTGCAACAATTGAAATGAAGAAGGGTAAAGCAAACGTATCACCACAAATGAGACAACAATATAAACGGGCACAAGAGATGGAAGGTTATCGACAACAGATGATTGATAGTCAGACTGCCGGTGCGGATGGATTCCCTGTGTTTAATTTATTTGTTAGGACTCCGTTGAAGAATGTAAGTAATATGTTTGTTGTGTTTGTGTTCTGTGTTGATGCTATGTGCGAAGAGTAAGGATTCCTCGTATCTCATGCACTTTCCGTGTATCTACATCATAACCATATCATATACTCCACTCAAACATCAACTCATCATGTATTATATCAGATGTGGTACCCCTGTGGTTCCTTCAAGGGTGACGAAAAATCAGCAGCACTATGTCAAAATTACGCCGATGACGGATTATTAGCAGGCATATCCAAAAATCAATTAGATTCTGGTGTCGGTGGATCGTTATATCGTGACTTGGCAAGATTAGAAGAAACAATTGTTAGGGGATATCCACAGTTACGTAAAGATCGTAAGAATTTAGAATACGGGTATAAGTTAAGTTATAAGGGATTAAGTGATGAACAGGAGAAGAAGGTACATGTTGTTGAAATTAAGGAACAGAAGGGATTTTTGGATAATATTAACCCCTTCAAATAAATAAGGTGATTGTGATGGATGGGGAATAAGATTGAGGAACAGTGTCAATGCATTGTGGTTTGAGGAGGATGAAGGGGTATGGGAGAGAGGCTTCTTCTCTACTGATTAGCTAAAATGTATGCCCATTACAATAAGGAATCTATAAATTCTATGACTAATCAATGTACTTGTACTCATCATTTGCTGCCGCAGCTGCATCCCTCTGGGTACTCTTCACCTCATTTAAGTACTCTTGATAAGATCGTAATGCCTTGGTATAGTCATCTTTTGTCGCACGCCCATCAAGGGAAAGGTATTCAATCTGAATCAAAGAGCCGTTATCTCCTCCCCTAACGCCAATCATGTAGTGTTTAATAGCCCTATCTATATTGCCTGCGTTTTGCTCTAATGCACCTAGAAGGAGCCTTGAGTCTATATCTCCTCCCATAGCCCCAAGCTCAAAGTAATGCTCAGCCTTCTTCCTTGTCCATTTACATAATTACAACCGATTTTGAAATAAGCTGTGACATTACCAAACTCTGCTGCCCTATGCCATAATTCTAACGCCTTTGTATCATCTTGTGGTAAGCCATACATCCCATTAGAGTAATAACTTCCTACAAACCGGGTTGCCACGGCATATCACAAGCATCTACTCGTTTCATCGCACATTTGACTACTTCGTCTGGGGTAGGTGATGGCACTCTGCATAACGGGCAAAGGCTTGTTGCATTTGCATTGTTGTCCATAGCATATATACATCCACAACATATACGTTTTCCGCAACATGAATAAAACATGCTCCCTGTATCAAGAAATGGCAAACGTAGAAAGCAAATCGGGCAGTCATCTTCCTTTTGTGTAGGGTGTTTAAATAGTGCTATATCACGTAATTCAGCAGCACGCTTCTTACACTCTTTCTTGTGTTGTGGTCGATGAGCAATTTGACATTCTCGGTTGCAATATTTCACCAACTTACATGCCGCACATGCTTTTATAGACTATCTCCTTCCTTGCCACAATTAGCGCATATCTCAGGAACGTCATCCTCAGATATATCCACCTTATCAATACTATTTGTGATATCATCTACAGTATCTATATCAATTGCAGTATATCATTATTGTTGCTCATGTCGTTGATACTAAGACTAAATTTTGAGAGGATAAATATGTGTGATGATTGTATTTGTGTTTTATATTTGTCAGATTGTCCGCCGCCGCCGTGCAACAACACATATAACGAGAACCCGCGTATATCTGTACTCCTATTCAACCGCAGCTCTCAATAGTACAAGTAATCTCGGCGGACAAATCTTCTATCTTCGGCGTCTTTAGAATGAAACTTCTGCTAATCAAATACTACTTGAAACTTCTTAGAAATTATTAGATACTGAGTTTGCATTGAGTTGTTAGCTGTTGTTAGTTAGTTGTTGACAGTTGCCAATTGTAGGAGGTTGTAGGTAGTTCTCCTTACATCTATTATCGGGCATAATCTACTTATCAAGGTTCTTGTTGGGTTCATGTAGTACAAGAGCACGCACAATATCTCAACTTCTTTAATTATTAATTTCAGATAAAATTTAGTACCTAATCATGAGCAAATGTACTAACAATAATATCAATATATCAAGTAGTACTAATATAGTTGATGATGTATCGAATGATATTGAGAAACTAACTACAGCTACTGATGAGAGTGATGCAACATCTACGAAATCCGAAGAAAAGTGCAAGTTAAAGCATATCAAAACAGATAACACCTCGAGTAATAATAATGATAACTTTGAACAAGATATCGTGCAGGAAAATACCGGTAGTAATTTGGAGGCGTCTGATATATGTGCTAATTGTGGCAAGGAAGGCGCAAGTAATACATGCAACAAATGTAAACAAGTGAAGTATTGCAATGCCGCATGTAAAAAGAAACACAAAAAGAAGCATAAGAAAGAGTGCGAGGAACATCTCAGACGTGCTGCCGAATTACATGATGAAAAGTTATTCAAACGACCTCCTCCGTCTGAAGAAGAGTGTCCAATTTGCTTGGTACGTTTGCCAAATCTGACGTCGGGGAGTAGATATCAATCATGTTGTGGAAAAACTATATGCAGTGGATGCATACACGCTATGAAATTGAACACGAGAGGGAGAGGGAATGCATTGTGTCCCTTTTGTAGAGCTCCAACGCCCAACACAGAGAATGAAATTATTAAAAGGGCACAAAGGCGTGTGAAATTAGACGATGCCGAAGCAATGCACATCCTCGGAGGTTATTATTCTAGTGGAATATGTGGCTTGCCACAAGATTATGCAAAGGCATTAGAGCTATGGCATCGGGGAGTTGAGCTTGGTAATGCTACGGCGTATCATAATATTGCCAATGCATATTATTTTGGTGATGGTGTAGAAGTTGATAAGAAGAGGGGTAGGTATTATTGGGAGCTAGCTGCCATGAAAGGAGATGTGGACTCAAGGCACAACCTTGGACTATTGGAAGGTGCCTCAGGTAACGAAGAACGAGCATTTAAACACTTCATGATTGCAGTGGAGGGCGGTTACAAGAAGTCTTTGCCAGCAGTCAGAGACTTATACAAGGATGGGTATGCAACAAAAGATGATTATGCGAAAGCATTACGAGCTTATCAAAAGTATTTGGGTGAGATTAAGAGTAGTCAGAGGGATGAAGCTGCCGCAGCAAATGAGGGATACAAATACATTGAAAAGTAGGCCAGCTCACTCTAAAATAATCCTCGAGCTAGACTGTTACCATTTACACACATGACCTATTCGTCATAAACTTCTTGATGACCTCTTCTGTGACCTTACTCCTCCTTTCCTGATGCTCAGCCACTAGTTCCTTTAATACCGAAACTAACTTGGCCTTAACACTGCCCGTACTCCAATACTCACCCTTACCACTTCCATACTC
>Ga0214477_101079_pt1 | contig 15195 bp, 10 predicted proteins | sample M1_20Mar14CPVII9_FD_165058 | JGI IMG/M metagenome (GOLD analysis project Ga0214477, IMG submission 165058) | Marine eukaryotic communities from Monterey Bay, California, United States - M1_20Mar14CPVII9sort6BwellC16 | ecosystem: Environmental > Aquatic > Marine > Unclassified | place: USA...
AGAATGCAGCAGCGTTATCTATCGGGTTGTTGTTGCCGGAAGAAGCACTATCATCTTGACAGACTTTTGCAGCAGAGTATACTTCTGTGACAGCTGCCATCCACATGTTCATTACCCGAATCGTCTCAGAGGTCAGATCAGCATCAAAACCAGACTTTTTATTAAACTCATCCATGACAATCGTATCTCCGTAGTTGAGAATTGCTCCATCGTCAAACTTTTTATTACTGTATCCATCTCCGTCATTGTCTCCATCATCACTGTTCCATAGTCCATACATGTAAACCAAATAGAGTGGGTTTGTCTTAATTATTGTGTCCCAATCAGATCCAGAGCTGAGACAGTGAAGAGAAGTTCCATCTTCTACTTTTCTATAGTGTGAAAGTGCAGATGCATATGAGGTTGACGAACTAATCTGTTCTATATTGTCTGTGAGCTGTACAATACGGTCAACATTTGATGTGGGTGTGTAGGCACCACCAAGTAGTGAGGGAGTTGGATTGCCTTGAGCAAGCGTATACAATGGAGGAGCACCACCTCCCAAAACTCCAGGCCACGAACATGCAATATCCGAAGCGCTGTAGACTGTCTCATCAGGGTCAGGGTTAGGTAGTGTTGAGATGGTCCCAGGTGCTTCCGCCACTGGTTTTTGTGTTGGACTGCTCACAACATCTTGAGGGACAGGGCTTGTAGGTCCACCTAAACTTACTTGACCATCACAAGAAGTTTGATCACATCCAATTGCAGCATCCATGGTGAGCAAACAACAATCAACCCCAGCCGTGGTGACAAACGATTTCAAGGCACTAAATACTTCATCCATTCCATCCACAAGAGGTGTTGCAGTAGGTCCCCACACGGCTAGATTCTTCTCAAGAACATCAGCACTCTTGTCATCTACCGATTGCATCAATGGTACCAGTGCCACTGCAAGACTATAACCCTCTGCATGGATTGTTTGATCAGTACCATCATCCTCGGCAATCTTGGCTGTAAAGAAGGCAGTAGCATCAACTAATATCGTTTGGAGTAATAATTCAATCTCATCAATCTTCTCTTCGGCGGCAGTACATCCGGCTTGATTGATACTAGCAAGGTTACTCTTCCCACCTTCAATGGCACTCATGATACCTTTATTAATATAGGAATCACCAGTAACATCACATAAACTCTTAGTCTGACATAGGAACTTTGCAACTCTCATGAATAGGAAACCACTAGCATCTTCTGTTTCCTCTGCCCATCCTGACAAGTATGCAAATCCTCTATCCCATGTAGTTTCTTGTTTACCATTACGACAATCATCTATTGCATTATAGAATGAATTGAGTGCCGCGACATGTAATGTAATTGTTACCATTGTAGCCTCAGTCATGACACGTCGTTGTGTATTAGTAGTTGACGATCCATCTGCAAATGCTTCTAATCCCATCATTGTTTGGTATTCATGTGTATCAGCATATGTCGATACGGCACTATTACCTGGAAATTTCTTTGTTAGATAATTAGCAAATGCAAGTCCTACCTTGTTTTTTGGATGGTAGGGTTGCATTGCTATATCTTGTATGGCAATATTCTTACTACTAATGATACCACCATTGGTGGCAGTCGCTGCTGTTAATGTTGTACTAATATCACGTGATGAATACCCCCAATGATGAATATCATACGCGGCAGTACTTGCCTCCATTTCAATCAACGTGCCAATACTCCTAATATCTATATCAATCTTCATCCATTCTAATAATTGATTTGGATTACTGCCCTGATAACCTTTAAAATCAGTCGATGGTTCAAAACAAGTTGGCCAACTATTATTTGGATTTTGGGCTGTATCATCCATGAGTATTTTGGGTATACCAATGTCTTCACATGTTAGTCCTAAACATATTAATCGTGAATATAGTGCGATTAATGAGTCGTAGAGTGTATCTCGTGATATACCTTGGGACTTTGCATTGGTAATAAAGTTTAGATATAATGAATCGAATGCCGTTTCATCACATATTATTATTTGTGGTGTTGTTGCCAATCCGTATAGCTGTGGATTAATTTGAAGATAAGGAGAAAAAGTGTGAGTAAGAGCGATACAAGAAAAAACATTAAAACATCACACAAACTGAAATAAACTTACAATAACCCAATCAATAGTATCTTTAGCAGTAGGTGCCATATCACTACTAGCACCGGTAGCAACAACTGCTGAGTAATAAATCAAATTCTGTACCAATGGTATCTTCAATAACTTTGTTAGGTCATCTACCTTCATTCTCATTTGTTGTGCTACATCATTATCATCATTGTCATCTGTTTCAGTCCAGCATTTTGGAAGTAATGTTTGTAATTCTACAAAGCCATTTAAGATCTTTTCACTTAGACTAATGCTACCTTCTTGCATTACATTTTGTACATTAGTAGGTAACACTTCACTCATTTCAAAGTTCATACTTGCCTTAGTAACCCATGCATATAAACTATTACTACTTTCAATACTACTACCATCTGTTGATTGTAAATTACCAATATACAATGCAGCACCAACATCAATCGGATTGACATAACTACCATCATTAATATCAGGTTTAATACCCCCATCACATAAAGTAACAGTATTATATAATGATTGTACAACACTCATCCATACACTCATTATCTTTATAGTTTCCGAAGTAAGGGTGGAGTCATATCCAGATGTTTTTTTATATTCATCTGTTATTATTGTATGTGCATAATTTGATATTGGTGAGCTGAGGAATGTCATTTGTGATTTAGTTTGATGGATTGTATTACGTGAACTTCCACCGCCGGATCCGTTGGATGAACGATAGTATGCATATTGGTATATATTGTATAATGGATTGTTGGATGATGATAAGTAGGATTGTTGTTTAGTTGTACTTGTAGTTGGTGGAGTGTAGGTTAATGATTCTAAAGAGACACCCAGTGGTGATAGTTTGTAGAGGGACGTGCCGTTGGTTATATCATTCTCTATATGGATTGCATTTATTAGTTCACTTAATCCAACGCTGTATAGTGTTGATATGATATGGTATGGGTAAGCAAAAGATATGGACCTGCAAACAAAGCAAAAAAGATATTACACACAAAACTTACTATTTGGAAACATCTGTCGTTGGTTGATACCTGCCACCCAATAATGGTCCCGATGCTGCTCCGTTTACTACTCCATTTAAGAGAAGGAGACAGAGTGTAGCAGTAACGAGTAGTATGGTTGATATCATGTTTAAGTTTAAAGTTTGAGAAGGCCAAGATCGAATCTTGTAGTGCTCGAGCGATATGTTTGTGAAAACTTTGACGAGTAGCGGCCAATGTATCCAAGCTTTGTGACTGCAATAATGACAGTGTAGTTTAGGGTTAGTATTGATTGTAATAGAGCGGCGATTATAGTATATATCGATCGTATCATCAGAGGCGAGAGGCGAAGATGATCTTGGCAAAAAAGTGTGATCAAGTCTGGTTTTGCTTAGCAAATCTTTCATAACACTGTATCTTAACTCAGAATATACTCTACAGTTATGATTTATCAACACAGTTCACTACAATCGAGACCATTAAATACATACTACTAAGCAGTATCGTACATTAGATCACAAGTTCGTTGGTGGTGGTACCGATATCGGTATCTTTTCCGACATTCAATGATTTGATTAGCTTGAGGTGCTAGTTGAATGAGATCAAACTATGTTGTAGAAGAGCTCGCATTCCATGGCTTGGAATCTTTGTCATGATTCTATTGAGGTCGTCCTAACACATAGAGAACAATAAAATTCTCTGAGGATACCCCCAAGAATATCTTTAGCAACCGTATACAATGTGCTATCAATGTGTTGCTATCCCTACAATAACAATACAATTACTTGTTACATCAATATCACTTATATTAGGTCAAAGAGTATTCTACAAAAAGTCTGAAAGGAAGTGGTTGAAACGTATTACATTTGCAATAACTATCCTCATATCTTTAGTACTATCATGCTTTGGTATCTTCCTCTTAATATTAAAATCAAATAATGTTTATCGTGATCGCAACTTTGCTAATTTATGTACGCGAACGGGCTTAAAAGGATCAGCATTAGATGAACATCGATGTTCTATACTGCAACAGGGGGGCGTTACTGGTAATGTCTTAGAATTCGGGCCAGGACCTGGGACAAATTTCAAATGTTTGCAAAACTATACATCAAGTGAGTTACAATCAATTAATAAGTATGTTGCAGTGGAACCAAACTCATACTTTGAAGAGGAAATGAGAAAAGAACACACTGTACGTGGATTGGCAGAACATTTCCCATTGACGTTTGTGGCACTGAAGGGAGAGGAGGTAGATGATGGTTCCTCGAATGAGTATGATGTTGTAATACTGACACATGTTTTGTGTTCAGTAGATTCGGTAGAAAGTGTAGGCGAATGCCGAGAGAGCACTAAAGTCTGGTGGAAGAATCATCTTCATGGAGCATGTTGTAGCTGATACCCAAACACTCTTATGGTACAGTCAACAGTTTCTTGTAGCACCGATATTAAACATTGTTGGGAACGGTTGTCAATTTCGAAGTCTCAAGGATGATATTGAAAGCTATTCAGGTGATCGGTTTAATATGGACATAATAGAGTTTGAAGCGCCCCTGCCAGTCTTTATGTTCTTTGCTAGACCGCATATAAAGGGTATACTTTCCAGGAAATAGATAGAGGAGAAAGTTTACCAAAGTAGAGAGAGTACCCACTACTTTAAGGAGGTGCATTATGTTACGATAATAATTTGCGAAATAACTGTATTTAGGTTACAATTTTTTCACAATACATAACACTCTCTAAGAAATACAATCTATGGCATCCGATTTTCCCTTTTCCTTCATCTCTTCAATTTAGACCATCTTTGGTGTACCAGCAGCATCAAATTGGAAGAACATTCCCTCATTCTTTGCAACAGAATTCATCTTGGCAATCATTGCTTCTCTTTGTGCCTTCTCCTCACTATCATCCTTGGATGCCTTGGCAGCTGCGGCCTTATCCTTGAAAAACTGAACAAATGCAGCTTGAACTGGGTCGGCACCTGTCTTTCCTCCCTTGAGTGTAGAAATTGCTGAGTCCAAAGCAGCCTTCTTGAGTGCCTTGTCCGATGTGAACTTGGATGTAACAGTTTCAGTAGCCTCGGTCATAAGATTCATCTTAGTCTTTTCGGTAACACTTGCCTCCTCGGTAGCAATCATGTTGAGCATCTTTTCAACCTGTGCCTTGAAGTCATGTTGGGGCTTGACGGCACCAGCGGCATTGAGCTTATCGTAAGTTGATGCACGAATTTCGTTAATGGATTGGAAATCATTAACCATGTTCTGATTAGCCTTCAAGAAAACAAGCTTTTGTTCAAGTGCCTCGATAACCTTATCCTCTGCCTCATTATGTTCCTTGAGTAGATTCACGGCCTTCTCATCAAGGGACTTGTAAATTGCATCACCACCCTGACTGTATAGGGTAACACAGAATGCAAGGAAGACAGCAAGGAGTTGTGTCTCCTCATTGATAACGTACCAATCGAATTTAATAATTGGTACGGCGGCGGCAACTCCAACGGGTAGGGCAAACCATTCCGAAAGTCCAGTACCGAAGAGTCCTCCCTTGCTTTCCTCCTCAGCGGGTACGGCTGCGGTAGCAGTGGCATCCTCTTCACTCTTTGCAGAAGCATGGAAGCTCATATTTCCAGGAATTGCACATGATGGTGCCCTGTTTTTATTTGAAATGAGGGGGGTAAATAATTTTGTTAGCAATTGAAAACATATCGATTTCAACATTAACAAAAAAAACTCCAACAAAATAACAAAGCCAAACCACCTCCCCACCAACCCCATAATTTAACAACAATCATCAACACCATATTATAATTAATCCCATAATGAATCCTCCGTATGAATTCTACCCCATATTTATATTAATTGTTTTGGGCCTCGTCAATTTTATATATATGTGTATGCTTCTTCGGAATCTAACGCTTTCTGCATATTTATACCACAATTCATAATTATTTTTAAGCATGTATTACAGCCTTGATTGACCATTTACTCAAGGCGGTGGCGGTAAAAAGACAGAGGCTTGGCTATATTTTGGGTGGAAATTATATGCATATTTTGATATCTCATCTCCGCAACCATCGAACTAACTCCACAAATTCAATATAAATGTACCACTCGATGGTACTAATATTGCAATTAAGACGTCCACCATACCATTGCAATAGTTATATTACGTCCCCTCAACTCTCAACCAAGGAAAACATAAATCTCAAGCCAATAAAAAATTAACACTTCAATAACTCTGTAACTACAGTTTCAACTACCAAATCAACCACACAAAATTCAACCAGCAATATTATCCACATATACGTACCCTCTGGAGGAAGAACGGGCGGTGGCCCTCCTTATAACTGAAGAGGTAGCAGCTCTAAGCATCTCCAACTAATAATTTGTGTTGAAAGTTGTGAGGAAGGGGCCTGAAAAAGGGTAACCTAGGGTCCTTAAAAGGATACCTCAAACAATTTCGTGTTGTTGTTGTCTGTTGTTGTTATTGGTAAATTATGGTGGCATCAATATTAGATTAGTCTACCGTGGTTAAAGTAGATATATTGAGGAGGCTCTATTGATATTAATCTCTATATATAATTTTGAGCTAGAAGAACGGCGAACTCTCGTACAGCCTTATTCACATCTTATGCACAAAAAATTATAAACTGCCTCCTTGAAGGATATAAACAAAGAAATATAATGACATCCAAATCCACCAACAACAGTAGTGATCTAGCATCACTACAATCGGCATTAACATCATGGTCAAACTTCAACTTAACAGATCGACGTCCACACCTCGATAATACAGCCCAATCAATACTAGATGCAAAAGAAACATCCCTAAAAGCCCGTAAACAACTAGGTGAATTAACCAAATCATTAAAACGTGCAGTCAAAACAACAACAGACTTGGGTGATAACATAACAAAAGAAACAGTATCTAATCTATCAAATGAAACTAAATCAACAATCAAAAAATATCAAGAGGAGATAGACGCGTTAACACGTCGATGTAAGATTGCCGAAAGTAACTTTGTACAGTTATATCAACCATTATATGAATGTGTTGATCCTGCTGTTGTTTTAGTCGATGCTATACGGCTAATGGAGGGTAGAGATGGACAGGTTAATAATTTGTTAAAGGCAATGGAAGAAATGAATGGTGAAATTGAGATTGTACGTAATGAAAAGAGTACATTGGAGAATGTATTGGTAGAGAAGGATATTGAATTAAAGGAGGCTAAAGAGAATAACAATAATAGTAGTGGTAGTGGTAATGATGTACCAGGAGGGGCATTATCATTAGCAGAACGAGAGGAACTGATCAGATTGAGGTCAGAGGTTAGTGAGTATGAAGTTGAATTCCGTGGTTTGAAGAATCAGGATATTACTATTCGGAAATTGGAGAGTGAGTTCATATAACATGTTTGAATACCTCTGTATGATATGTGTGTATTACTTGTGATTTGTACTCATTTATATACCTATTCTATCATGTAGGTAAGATTGAGGAGCTTGAAGAGAATAAGGAAGAGGAAATTCAAAAGGAGTTGAAGTAAGTTCGATATACGAGTGCCTAGTATAGATTGATATTATCACTAACCCTCTTCTTCCTCTTTACGACAACAGGAAAGCGCAAGAGGAATTGGCAGAATCGGAAGGACGACGTGCCACTGAGGCACTTGAAAGAGAAGCTCTGACTGCACGTAAACTAGAATCGGTCGAGTTGCAACTACGGGCTGAAAGGGCTGGTCGTGAAGCCTCGGCGACACAATTACTCAAGGCAGAAGATGGTTTGGGCGAGCGTGAGGCCGCATGGGAGGCACAGCGACAAATTCTTGTCCAAGATGCTGAACGTTTGAGAGAAGAATTGAGTGAGGTTGGACGAGAACGAGATGGATACCGTCTCAAGATGGAGGCATCTTCAGGATCAGCTGCTCCACCGTCATCAGGAGCTCCTGCTGTCAAGTTGGCAGTGTACATGACTGAACGAAAGGCATATGATGCTGAGATTGGTGAGTTATCAGTGACATGTAATGCCTTAAGGGAAGAGTTACGGATGAAGGAAGATTCCATATCAGAAGAACGACGATCATTACGAACTACCATTGGTGCGTTAGAACGAGAACGTTCATCATTAACAAATCAGGTAACTTCACTCGAACTGCAAGTTGCCAATGCACCATCCCAAAGTGTTGTTGATAAGATGAAACATGAACTCCGTATCCTTAAACGGTTGGAATATAATGCAGTTGATCTTGATCCAGAGATGACAAATCAAGATTCACCTGGTAGTGATGATGATTTGGAATCAGTCTTGGTTGCAAAACTTAGAAAGGTTGAGGCAGATTTGGTCCGTGAGCGTCGTGAAAAGAGTGAGGGTACGAAAGAATGTGAAGGCCTTCAACAACAATTGGTCACTGTTCAGAAGAAACTTGATGAAGCCGAGAAGCTCGTCGTGTCACTAGAAAATGATCTTCAACTAGCGGTTGCCACTCCGGCTACACCTTCCACACCAAGTCGGTCGAATAGTGACGTTCCCTATGGATCAACTAATCCTCCAAGTGCAAACACATTACAAACGATTTTGGATCCGAATGCACCTCCCCTTCCCGATCAGCAGACCAGTAGCTCGGCACCACCATTGACACCTGTTACGTCCGCTGCTGAAAAGGCAAATGACGATCATTCAGTAGCTACCATTGTCATGGCTCAGCGCGATCGACTCCGCGCAAGATGTGATGCCCTCGAGGCAGAGCGTGATAGTTTCAAACGTGAGCTTCAGGTACAGGTTCAAACAGCCGAGTCACTCAAAACTGACAATACAAAGTTGTATGAAAAGGTACGATATCTACAGAGCTACTCCTCCAAAACTGGAGGTGGATCTGCCTATATGCGTGGTGGTAGTGGTAGAGGTTCAGATCGTGATCTAGATCTGGAAGCTCTTGAGCAGAGGTATGAGGCATCAGTGGATCCGTTCAGACAATTCAGTAGAGCAGAGCGTCAAAGGAAGTTTAATGAAATGAACCCAATGGAAAAGATTGTGTTTATTGTTGCCAAGACTACACTGGGAAATAAGGAGATGAGAACTGCCCTCTTTTGTTATGTATTGGCACTGCATCTGCTAGTCTTTGTGACGACTTACCATTGGTCACACTCGAGCTCTTGTGATTCATTGCATAGTCATGAGGCGTTGGCTCATTTCCACGGAGGCGTACCTTTTGAAAACAAGGGAGATGGCTTGGCAGCTAATCCTCCTTAATATATGTTCAGTGTATAGTATAGTAGTTTAAACTTAGACATTGATATCACTATCAACACTTGAAAAAGTGTACTGGTGAGTAAAAGGTGAGTAAAAGGATACCCCATTCAAATTACCTACCGCATGCCCATGTACCGACCATCACTCACCACACAAAAGATTTGATGGCGAGCTAGGAGTGAGATAGCAGGGAGTAGACAACCATGGATATAAGCAACAGACTACCATCCCGTCTCATAATAGTAGCAGGAACATATGACGGTGTCTTAGCCGGCTGGGATACCAGTAGTGAACACATACAAGAGGAAGAGACTGATATACAAAAGAAACATTATGATATAGATTTAAAATTATTACGACGGAAGAATGATGGCAAGTATTTAAAATTATCATTTGCAATGTCAGCTCATGAGGGGAGTGTTCGTTGTTTAGATGTTTCGGGTGGTGGTATCAGTAGTAATAGTACAAAGAATAATGATGATAAGAAGAAGAAGAAACGTCAAAGAAGTGATTCTGTCGACTCTTCAAATAAACAGCAAGAGGAAGAAGATGTACCATTGCCTGGCTCGTTACTATCAGGTGGATATGATGAAACAATTAATGTATTCAACTTACAAAAGCATAATCAGGTTGGTGAATTAAAAACACCATCAGACTTGGGTTCTCCATTATGTTGTGCCTTTGCTCCTCCGTCAAATAGTAATTCAACTACAACTACTACAGGAGTTACCACTACTACACATGCATTGGTTGGACTAACATCTGGTAAAATTATACTCTACAAGAAGAAGGACATGTCAGTACAACATATACTATCAGGACATGACACACATGGTGTACAATGCATTGCAGTCCATCCAACCGGTAAGATGGCATTAAGCGGTGGCCGATCCGATGGTAAGATTATCCTTTGGGATTTAATGAAGGGACGATTGGCATTTGTTATTAAATTGCCAAAGATAAAAGTAGCAGGTGGTAGGGGAGGAGTAGGTAAAGGAGGAGGAGGAGGGCAGCTTCAGACTGTGAATCATATAGTATGGAGTGATGACGGATCACGATATGCATATTGTTATGGTAATAAGATTACTGCACGGGATGTTGCAAGTAGTGCTAGTGGTGGAAATGGTGAGGAAGGAGGAGCAGATGACTACTTATTAGATGTTGCAATGCCATCAAGGGTGAATCAATTAGCTTTCGTTGGTGGTCCGGAGGGTATATTTTTATGTGCGGCCTGTGATGATGGTGGATTACCGGTATTGGAAGTTGGTCAACTACTTCTTGATGATGAGGATGATGAGGAGGGAAAGAATACTGCTCAGAATGAACGTAGGGCAATCATGGCAATTGAACCAGTTGATGATATCGTGGCTGGTGATGATCGATTTAAATGTATAAAGAGTGTAGAAGGAGGGAGTGGCTTCTTAGTTGTTACCGCGAATAGTGGTGGTATTGTAAGTTTAATGGATTTGGAAGGCGCGGCAAGGATGATGTTAACTCCTCCGTCTGAAGGTATGGGAAGCAGTGGAAGTGATAGTGACGATAACGAATCAGAAGATGATTCGGATGAGGATGAAGATGATGATGTTGAGGCGGCTGTAGAGATATTAGATAGTGTGAGAATTGGATCAGGCGCACGCATTACCGACTTGGCGGTGTGGAGTTATGATAGTGGAGTTTCAGAGGAAGTGAATGATGAAATTGCTGACGATGGAGATGATCTTGATATGCCACAAGAGAATGAAGTAGAAGAAGATGATGAAGAAGTATCATTTGAAAAGGATGAAGCACCACCAACCAAGAAACCTTTCAAGAAGAAGGAGAATGATAATAGAGAGATGATTGATATGGATCCCGAAGCCGTTGACAAAGCTCGGAAGCTTGTTGTTCAAGCAAAGAAACATCAGAAGAAGAAGAAAAAGAAGAAACAAAAGCAGTGAGCAGTGAGTAATCATATATAGAGTGTAGACTACCTTAAACCTCTAGGTGACGTTAGAGGCAGTCATAACAAAGTCCCCGACTAATAATAGTATACTAGTAGGTGACACGAACCAACCTAGGGATTAAAATTTACTTGGTTAACTACACACGGTGACATTGGTCATATGAATAGACTTATCAATCACCAATCACCAGCAACATGGACTATACAACATATTCAGATAGACTTAGTTGTTAAAAAGCTCTGAACCCTCACTCTCTGTACCCTCACTCTCCACACCCTCACTCTCCGAACCCTCACTCTCCACACCCTCACAGGGCTGGCAAGTAACATCTTGAGAGGCAATCTCTGCAAGAGGAATATTGTCACAGAGTGACTCTTCATTGCAGCATTCATTAACACACGACAAGGGAGTCGGGGCCGAGGTTGGAGCAGAGGTAGGAGCAGAGGTAGGAGAACGACTTGGTGGCGAAGACATAGGACCAGGACCGGTGATCCTGTTTGTGCACCTATTCTTCGAGACGTTATTGTCTTTTAAACACCACTCATCACACTTGAATGGGTTATCAATGCACCACTGCTCCCAACACGGAAGTCTAGGTCCTTCGGGGCAATCGTCTTTTACTGACGCCCACGTGTCTTCTAGGAACCCATCACTGCACCTCTTCGTTTCCGCTTTATTATCGTTAGCACACCAGACGTCACACAACGAATCATTCTCAATACACCAGTCTTTCCAGCAATCATTCAACTTGGCCTCTTCATCCTGTTCACATACCCCTTTTGCCACTCGCCAGGAAGCTCTTGCAACCTTGAAAGGAATCTCTTGCAGCTTTCGTTGTTCTTGAGGTGCAGCAAGACTCTGACATGCCCGAGTTGCATTGCAACTATCCTTGATGAACCCAATATATCCTCCAAGAGCGGCATACTGACACGCGTAGTACTCACCATTGGCATTACAGCTATCCAATATGGATCCGATGTTGCCTCCATAGGAAGCAGCACGGCGACATGCAAAGTTACCTTCGTTGCAACTGTTTGTAATCGAACTGATATTGCCTTCTGAATAAGCAGCATACTAAGCGAGAGAAAGGCATGTTAGTCTAGCTCGTTCAATGACAACCAAATGACACTTATTAAGCTTACCTTGCAGGCATAATAACCATTGTTACACGAGGATGATATTACACCTATGGATCCGCCATTACGTGCAGCGCCGTTGCAAGATCTTCGATCATTGCAGGAGTTTGTAACATTCCCAACATACCCCTCTAATCCTGCTTCATCACATGCCCTAAAACCATTACATGAATTGAAAACATATGCAATGTTGGCATTCTTACAGGAATCAGTTCCAGAACAACTCTTTGAATCCTTGCATACTGAGCCTGTGAATCCAGAGCAAGCATCATTGTTTAAAGAAGAAGAAACACAACAAAGGCCATCACATGCTTCTTTACACGAGAGATAGTTCTTGGTGATAATGCCATTACGAGGGTCAGTGACATTCACATAAGATGTAGAGAACCCTTCTACACAATCAACAATATCATCAGGTGCACAAAAAGTTGCTTGGAGGCGTCGGCCTTGTTTCTCTGAAAGAATGCCGACGTTCACATCGGATCGATATCCATCGGCCGCTCCGTCGACAGCAGTAGAGTCGGCAACATACTCTTGAATCTGACGTGCTGGACGACGTTCAATACGATTCTGTGATGAGAAGATAGTGGATGTAGTAGGATAGAGAAAACATATGATGTGAGCATATTATATGAGCATATCAAATATTATGTGCACATCTTATGAACACATATCATATTGCAAGTCCTACTCTACACTTACCAATCTGCCGAGGCACCAATTGAGTTTCACCCCAATCAATAATGCTGGGAAGAACTTCATCGTGTAAGATTTGTTGCAATGGTAGTATCGATTTTATCTCTTGATGATTTATGATAATGATATTATGGACGATTTGCTTGCTTTTACACAGTATCAATGATATGTTCATAGAACAACTTATTGTCTCCGAAACTTTTACTTCATGTGCAATATAATCCACTTCCTAAAAGGAATCGTATATAGTCATACTTTCATCACACACACAAAGCAATGCATGCCTCCATGCCGTCGACAGTCATCGAATCCCCTTCTCCTAATCCATCACATGATCATCGTGAATCGTATTTAGTCGATCTAATACACATAAGTAAGCCCAGTAGCGGATCATCTTGTTTGGTACTCAGTATCATTATCACATCATATCATTCCTCAGCCATTATGGCTGTATTGTATGTGCATCATTGTCTTTTACTCATCTCGAGAGAGGAGAGGCTTATATGAGCAGAAAGAAACTCCAAGAAACTTCTTTTCGATGGCTCTTGACTTTCGATGGCTCAATGTGGGGTCATATACATTCTATGGAGTCATCCATACAAGGATAATGAATATCAAACTATGTTATATGTAGTAGTATCACAGATAGAGTAGTTATCGTCACGAACTTGCCTACTCAATATAAATGGACATATTGAAGGATAGCAACAGCTAACTTGACAGACTTTTTTCAGGTTAGGCAGCTTCTAGTATTATAACAAAATGGTAGAGTAATGTTTTGATCAACATATTAGAGCTACGCACTGTCAGCCCATTTCACTTCTATCTAGTACCAACATCTCTTTTCATGCCCCCTTAGCTCTTCTCATCGACAACTAAAGCACCAACACCACCCAACAAACTTTCTAATTCCTCACGTTTCTTATTAGTACTCTCGACAACTCCATCTTCTGTAACACCCCCTTGTCTCCTTGGTCCAGCAATATGATCCATAATCTTATCCATTTCATAATACTTCTTAACTAATTCCGTCTCATCTTGCAATGGCCATAATCCACGTTTTTCGAGTTCTACTTCCCAATCCTTCTTGCCTTCTTCGTCTTCATCATTAATGTTCATACTGGTGCCACTACTAATTTCATTAAGATTACCATGATCTTCATACTTCCACTGTCCAAGGTGTGGAATCAATCCTAAATGTCTTGCACGCTTGACCAACTTTGCAATCTTCCTCTGATCTTTAGCACCCAATCTACTTTGCACTCTATTCATAATCTTACCACCCGGAGTAGTATACCTCCGTAACAATGATAAATTATTATGATGCAATAATCGTTGTGGTATAGGCTTGGCATTCTTACGATTTACCTTCCGTGCAGGATTTAAGTCCGATGGTAATAAGTCTGCAAATGGATCATCTCTACCAGAAACGCCGTCATCATTATACGCACGTTTATTTAATCTTGGATTTAAATATGCCAAATCTAAATCAGCATCAAAGTATTGTTTCGATGATGATATATTCTCGGAACCACTGGCTACGTCATTAATTGGTATTAAGCTTTCGCCAGAATCATTATCAGTAGATAGTTTGGTAAAGTCGGATTCCTTGATGCCGTATTCTTTCTTGGCATATGTTTTTAATGCTTGGAATTCACGTGATGTTAATGGTTTGTCGGTACTAGGTGGTGCATCGTCTTTATCTTCGTCGTCATCGCTACGATTGGGGATACTATTGACAGAATCACGTCCAATAACACCCAATGCTAATTTCTCTTCCTGTATCCTTCGTGCTAATCGTACATGTTCCTTATTTAATTCACCATCTTTACCCTCCTCGGCAGCACTCTTCCATCGTTCATCTAATCTATTCAATAATTCCTCATTTTGCATATCATCAGTTAAATTTAATAACTTCCGGTCTGCTGATGATAATTCAGCTACTGTTTTGTCAGTCCACTTGCCAGTTATACTATCGCGTACGTAGGATGGAGGGTGGGGTAATGTTGATTCATCATTATTTAAGAAGAACTTTTGATCATGATCATCTTCTTCTTCCTTGGTATTATTGTTATTATCAT
>Ga0214477_101082_pt1 | contig 15144 bp, 10 predicted proteins | sample M1_20Mar14CPVII9_FD_165058 | JGI IMG/M metagenome (GOLD analysis project Ga0214477, IMG submission 165058) | Marine eukaryotic communities from Monterey Bay, California, United States - M1_20Mar14CPVII9sort6BwellC16 | ecosystem: Environmental > Aquatic > Marine > Unclassified | place: USA...
GCCACGAGACAGTTCCTCTCAACAACAATTGACATTGTGTGACGTAGATGAGAGCCATGAAGCAACACCAACTGCATTAGCGTGCAGCCCTTGGATCCGTATGGTATGCCGTCATCTATACAAGCTCAATCCTAAACTTGGAAAGCTAGTACCATCAGGAACAGATAACTCACTTACACAGGGAATGACACAGGGAAGTACTCAATTTTTCACTCAGACATTTACAAGTAGTGACACAAACGATGTTAGGATGGGTAGCAAAGATGACGGAATGACATCATGTGAACGTATTCTACTGGAATCATGCCCCATGCTACAAGCATTAGTTGTTGATCAGAGTACTCTCATCGAAGAGTCGTCTACATCAGCTGAGAATCATCAAACGCAAGGGACGTTGACGGCTACTCTTACTGCTCCCACCACCAACCAAACGAATAAGAATTCCGACTTCCTAGACACCGTCAAACCAACTACCAAGGCAACACTTCAATTTCTCGCTGCCTGTGCAGAAGCCTTCCCTCGAGGGGAGTGTTGGGCTTCGAGTACACGCCAGAACTGGTCAACTATTCTAGATGAGGGTACATATCCCTCAAAAACGCTGGCTAATATACTCGAGCGTCATGGTTCCTCTCCATCCGATGTAGCTGCCGTTGTATACCTCCTAGGAACAACATTGGAATGCAACGGTGGTAGTGGAGGAGATAGTGACATTCAGCTTTGGACTATGGTTACATTATTGAAGATGACCGAGTCTAGTGCAATTATATGCTCAAGGGAAGGGTTGTCTGATCCTGCATCATTTGGATCCGCATCATCGCTGACACCTTTACGTTTAGCATGGCAATACGTGTGGAAGATCCTCTTCCGTTATGATCTGAGGTACTCGTCATTTACTTCAGGGGCATTTGGTAACAATGTGGGTGAACTTGTTGTGCAGCTATTGACTCAGATTGTTCGAAATCAATGCGTTGATCGAAAGTGTTTATTCGTTTGTCGACCGCCTTCGGCTACTGTTCAAACAAGCTCTGATCTTCTTGCGACGACTTCCACCGTTTTATCGGCATCAGAGAAATCTCCTTTTGTCCACAAAGAACAGAGTCAACTTTGGAAACTGCCCGTGTTTGAAGATGCATCCTCCATCCTTTCGGGTGCCCCGTTTGAGTTGATTACTAGCGTTATCCAATATGCCGGCTTCTCAGATATCAGCGACTCTAATACTATTACTATGCAAATGAGTTCGATTAAAGATCGGCGTTGGTTTGTTTCATTTTGTTTACGCTTTATGGAGCTGGCTATGAATGATAATGCAGATTCAAGTATACGCCGAACATACCTACCCCTTGCTGCCACATGCTTGGCCTCATTGATTAGTGATGGGAGGATTACGTCTAATGTAAGCACTTTTGAATTGGATGGATTGACTCGTTTTGGTGTTACAGAGGATGTCGAGCCACTTCGCTTTGTATACGATCCGGACAAGGTGGATATTGTGTCCAAAATGGGGATCAATACCTTCTATTCCTCTCTTTGGGCAGAGTCTGCTACACCCAACGACTATCTAAAAGGCATGCATCGTGGACTTGCACTTAGGATTATTCAAGGACGTGGGGCTTTTCTCAACAGGTTCTCAGATGCTCACTATGAGCGAGAACAATTGAGGGGATATATGAATCAAAGTACAACAATTACTGACACGGGAATTTCACCTCAACGAAGCTCATTAGGTGATTCGAGTTTCGATGCTGTCAAGTCCTACCTTGACGAAGTCATGTTCCAACTCAAATATGATGATGGAAATGCTAGTGATGAGGAGCAAGGATTAGGTTTAGGGGAGAAAGAGTCAGCAGTGAAAGGAGTTACCAATCTGGCACTACAACTCCCTCAGTTGACGGGCTGCTTGTCGCTACTTCTCACAACCTTGCTTTCCAAGCATACAACTGTTGAGGATATATCCAAAGATGTGTGCAACATATTTGAGGCTACATTTGGGTCTGCATTTGATCTATTGATTCAAAATATGCCATCCCTGAAGAATCATCCAGCAGATCTTCTTGTAGTGTTCAATCATCTACACGGAATTGTCCGAGTATTAACTTTTATTGCATCGTTTGGTGGTGGCAACATTCCTCATCTATTTGGAAACAAAGCCAAGGGACTATTCAGTGTGTGCAAGAAGCTATTAAAGGAACACAGAAATGAAGCTTGCACATCAGGGACCTCAAACCAAGCAGCAGCAACGATGTCACGCCGTGGATTTGATGATTCAGATTCTGATGAAGAACATGTATCCAGCAGACCACAGACTTATCCAACGCAGACTCAACGTTCTGCTTTCTCTGATGACAGTGATGATGGGCTCATGGATGATGATGAGGATGATGAGAGAGTAAATCAGCGTGCTCGGAAACAGAAAGCTCCGCCTGTAAAACGGCGTCGAATGGGTAACAATGTGTCAAAGTCAAAAGCAAGGAAAGATTCATCGCGAGATAATAACTTTATGGACAGTGCAATGGATACTGTGGGAGCTTGGTCATGCTCTTCCTTCATTCTTCTTCTTCAACCATCAATGCAATCCGTGGACGTCATATCAGGTCACCTTGTTTGGCCAGAAGATTACGATAGCCACGTTGGTTATGGGACAGTATCAAAGACTCCTGATCCTGCTGGATATCTCGTCTGTGCATCATTATTTTGCCAAAAGTCAGTTCTATTGAGGCGAGACCGACTTGATTTGCAATCCGATAGAGAAGAGGATCAAGAATCGCCACTTGTGATCATTGTTGAAGCCCTTCTCCAAGCGAGGCGTAAGATCTCTCCTTCATCAAAGTATTTCATGTCTGGTCTTGGAATTATAGCTGACATGGTAAAGATAGTCGAGTACGGTGAGAACTCAGAGCCTATTCAAGAAACGGAAAGTAAGGCATTTCTTGAAGTTTTGCATCCACAAGGAATCGGTAAAGAGAATGATGATTACTTCATGCTCAAACAGCTGAATAAGAAACATCTCAAACATCGGATGGCGTATCGTTCAGAGCAACTTCGTGCGGCAACCCAATCATTTCTATGCTGCGGTAAAAACCTCCTTGAAGAGTTTAACAACGTCTATGGCCCATATTTCATATTGGCTAGTTTTTGTCACATTGATGAGAATGTAAGAACCTTGGCTTGTGATGTCCTTGGTTCAGCAATGATTCGTTTATCAGAGCAAGGTGCAATGGTATCGGATACTTTAAAGAGTGCCATTCCCAGGCTTGATAATAGGAAGAAGTTTATGAGGTGGATTGATAAATCAATGGTTGATCAAAAGTTACCCGAGGACATGAAAGACTTGGAGGATATTGCTTTGACTGATATTGAAGGTTCGATTGAGTATCACTCTATTGAATGCATTGGCTTGATTGCTGGATATGCAAACGACCCTCATTTGGCCAAGGAGATGATATGGAAGCTAATTGATCTGGCTACAAATAAGCCATCTTTATTACTTCCATGTTATCGTGCCTGTAAACGGGCTGCGTTTGTGCGAGAGTATAATGGCATTAGCGGGATGTTCAATGATATGATGCCACATTTGCTTGTAAGATGGCTTGAGTCGAAAAGACGTATACACGACTTTCCTCTTCTAGTAGTGTCTCCATTTGCGTTGGACCGAGTATGTCGCTATTTGCCAAATGATATGTTGAACATGTTATTATCTGGAGGAGGATGGAATGAAGAATTCTTCCTGGATGGTGATATCGGCCAGGAGCATACATTGACCGGAAGATTATTGGACACATTTCTGGGCACTGTTACAAAGTTGTGAGTGTTTGTCGTCGTCGTCGTCGTACTCATCTTGAATATTATTATACAATGCTACTATTTCTCACAAATCAATACTTTTTATATCCTCGGCAGTCTTATACCCAATATACTCCTAGCATCAACTGATGCCCCAGCTAACAACGAGAATGGTAATGACCGTATTGATGCATCAAAGTATCTGAATGAATGTGTCCGCATCCTTACTCATGCGGAGAGTGATAACAATGTAGCCAGCGTGCTCAACAAACACGTTAGTGATCTGTATGCTTATGTTGCTGTATTGACTGAGAATGGGGAAGCTACATTGGAATGTGAGAATGCCTTCAAGCATCTAAAACGATGTGTGTCATCTGTACAAATCGAGAGGACCGGTGCAAAGAGTGCCTTCCTTGTCCTTAGGCACATATTATTACTTCACCTCAAGGGTATTGCAGTTGTTGGCCTTGGTGATATTGAATTGAATTCGGAGTCTTTTCTCACCGGGATCAAGTTTGTGGCGAAGCAGCTCAAGACATCATCCTCGAAAAGTAAGCAAGCCTCATATCTTGAACAACTGAACAGTAGTATGACGGAAAGTATAGTCCTTGTGAAGTACTGGCTTTCATCAAGTCAAACAACTCGACAACGTGAGGAATCGTGGGGAACATTTTCATTGCTCTGCGACATACTAGCTGAGAATATAAAGACAGGGAAAATTGAATCTGGCGAGTTGAATTTCAGCTTGAATTCATTCATTGGTGTTCTCTTGAATCCTCAGAACAACGTCATTTGCCCCTTAGTCTTGAATACTCTCAAGTTTGTCCTAAAAGCCTTGTTTGAAAAGACGACTAAGGAAGCGTTGGTAGAGGGAAGCATCACTGTCCTTCACAAGCTTAGCTTGGCTTTATTACAGACTCATCAAAGGGCGTATGAGAAATTGTATACTACATGTGATTCTGGTAAGCAGTGGAAATTGTTTGTGTGTTTGTAATGATATATTACCCAATCTATTCTTGAAATATATCTATCCCTCTTCATAGCACTCTGCTGTCTTGAATATGAGCAGAAGTCGAGTCAGGGTCTTTTATCTGGATTTGAAGGTGCATCAAAGCAATGGGATAGCTTAGGGGAAGCTCCATGGGGGACAGCTCCAAACAGAGATGCAGTTCTCAAGCACTTGGTTCGGTCTAAGGCAAGTATTGAAGAGAAAGAGGCATCTGATATTATGCTTGGAGCATACGAATGTTTGGATATCATTGCCACTAGTGGTACGATGGAGTTAGACGGTATTCTCGGAGCTGAGGATATTGTACTTCAGTGTAGTCATAAGGAGGAAGTGTTCAGAAGTGTTAATGAGAGGTATTCCCTGTTGACCTTCTTCAATTCGATTCAACAAAAGTCAACAAAGGAGACTGATACAAATCAAAACAACTTGGAATGTGAACATTTCATCCGAATTATGAATGAGCACCCGATTCAAGTAATATCAGATTCCTTTGATTCTGGCGCGTCGAATTCAAGTCATGATGTTTTGGCTCGTCTTCTTGCCCTGCGGCGACTAGAAAGAGTCCTTTTGCAAGACGAAAGCGCAGTGACGACAACTAGCGAGAAGAATCAAGAGGAAGTGTATCGTCTGCTACTTGAAATTTGTCATTCACATGAGCCTGAAACATCACGAGTCATCAGTAGTAGATGCCTTGGTGAGTTGAAGATTGATAATTTGACAAACACAAGCGAGCTACCTTCCGAATCAGCAGATGATGACGATGACAATATTAAAGATGATCTTGATGATCCAATATTAGGGACCAAGAAGAATGTCTTGACAATGCTTGGCCAATACCTACTCTCAGAGTGTGCTGACACAGCTCTTATTGCAATGAAGACAGCTAAAGCCTTACTTGTCACACCCATGGGTAAAGAGACCTGGCAGAGTTTAGGTGAAGGTGATATTGCGGTAATCTTGAGTCCATTCAACTCTCATGATGATGGCAAACTACGAAAAGAGGCTATGAAGGTATCATCTAGCTGCTTGGAAAGACTAAAGTCATCGTCGACTTCTGAGAATAGTGATTCGTGGTGCTGGGATGATAGGCTATGGACATGTCTTGATAGTGATGAGACTTCGTGTGACTTGTGGATGCGTAACATAACATCTGCAATCATTAGCTGCTGCTTTGATAAGAAGGGATCAAAAGTTGGGAAGTCTGATCAGGAGTTCTTGTAAGTATCACAAACTTGTCTTGTGTCCACATTAGAAAGATAGCTCGACTATTTCTCACTTTATTCCAATGGTTCTTGAATTAGCCGAATGTGTCAGGGACTTTGCGCAAAGGAAGCTAGTTTTGCTGCCAAACTCTTCCCTGCCTTAATCTTTCACCTACTGGATTCTGAGGGCTCCCAAGAAGGCAGTGATATATGCATCGGTTCACCGACTAGTGAAATGAATAAAGTCATCACCCGTTGTTTCTCCCGCATACTTCGCCCTACATCTGATACTCATGGAGAGGTGGCCCCTCAAGCCATCACAGTTATTCTGAACACACTTGAATTACTAAGATCAATCACAGAGCATCGTTTTAAAGTCGCCTCCTCATATTATAAGGCAAACAACAAAAATTTAAAGAACACGATAAAGCAGAGTGCATCTTTATCAAAATCAAAAAAGACATATTCAAAGAAAAGGGGCAAGTCTAGTGACCACACTACTTCTGATTGTGTAGAAATTGATATCAGTTCTATTGGAGAATCACCCAAGTGGCGAGGTGTCCCTTATGGAGTTGTTCTGAGGGTTTCAGGACTTGATGTGGCAGCTGCCAACTTCAGAGTGAAACGATATTACTCTGCATTGTACTATGCTGAAATGAGCATGAACAATCTCATAGGAACGGGAACGTTCTTTGAAGACCTAGCCGACTCTCACTTCAAACAAAACGATTCTTCTGTTCAAGATGTCTCGGGATTTGGAACTTTGTTGCAACAGGAAGGAGAAGAGAAGGTTCTAGAACAGGCATTGCTTGCTAAGGATATGATTAGCCGTTGTCTATCTGAACTCCATTCTCAAGATGAGCTTCAGGGTGTTCTTTCTCAAGGAAGTGCATTGAACTTGAAGCGTAATATTACATCTCTTTCCACACTAGAAGGGTGCCGCCGTGATCAGACGTTCTCAATGTTAGTAGATATTGATAATGGGCTGCAAACATCTTCATCGGCAATTTCAGAAACATGGAACCCTCGTGGTGAGAGAGGACTGTCTACAATTGCCAGCTGCCTCGAAGATTTGGGCTTGAATCATATCAAACATAACTATTTAGCTGGTGTGGAACATCAACTGAACAAAGATAACACTAATAGGCATTATCTGCGTGAGAAGTGGTTTGAAGACTCTTTGAATCAAACGTTGAAATGGGACGATACTTTACTACCTCAAATGAATGATAATGATGGAGAGCAACTACCAAATTCACAGCAGGCAGTACATGATTCACCACCTTCATACGCTTTACAGCCAATGGCAACGTATTATGAATCAGTCTATGATGCAATACAGAGTTTTTCTAGAAACGATACCTCTGGAGGTTTAGGCTATGTTTTGCAAGCTCGGAAGTCTGTCTTATCTGACATGGAGTATTTAGCAGGGTCAGAGGCACAATCAAAAGGGATGGTTAATCATATTACCAAGTTGAATTCTTTAGGTCGTCTCGAACTATTGGGCAAGACTCTGGGAGATGAATCAAATCTCCCATTCCTGCTTAATAGATGGGGCTTCAGTCAGGAGACGTCGACAGAAGCTTCTTTAGAATCTATGTTACTAAATGATGATGTAAACTTTGATATGCAGGGCCAAGCAGTTGATATCGAAGGAGAGCTGTTTCGTTCAATTCGAACCGGCTTATCAGTGGAGGAGCTATCATTGAAGGTACTCACGAACAAGTTTATTTCTAACAAAGATGGAGAAGGAAAGGGAGGAGTGAGTCTATCAAATGCGCTTACATCTCACATCTACAAATCATGCAGTATATACCGAGAACTTGGTCACCCCGATGCTGCTAAGATCTCTCTGTCAAGTCTTAGGTCATTAGTTCAGGTGTTACATAAATCTGGTATAGTCGACCATTCCTCCGGAAAACTGCCACTCATGTTACGATTGGAAGATGCTAAGATTATGAAGAGCCAGAATGATCTTGATGGGGCAATTATGCATTGCAAGATGATTGCCAACTTCCTTGATGGTTGTTCTACTAAGAATTCTGTTGACGTCGAGCGAGATCAAATCCGTTCAGAATCACTCTTACTTGGAGGTCTGTGGATGAGACAAAACAACGTTGACTCGACAGAAACAATATTGTCATCATTCTTCGAGAAAGCAGCTGGATTGGCTGTAAAGACTCAAAAGAAGGCACCGACCCCTGCTAATATCCATCGAGCATCAATGTCAAGCTTCAAGCTTGGAGAGTTTGGTAAGTTGCTGATTAATGATGAGTTGCTTACTCATTTGTTTGGCTTTATCTAACGCCCAATTCTTGTACTCTCTCTTGATGACGACACATCCTCAACTCTTCGTGTCTTTATACAGCATCTACTCTGTATAATGCGATCGAAGCTCGTACATCAAGTGATGCTTGGAAGCGGCGTATTGTTGCCGCAAATGAAAGAAAGAGAGAGTTGAAAGAAATCAAAGAACAAGAGCGTAAAGCTCGACAATCAGAAGCTAGACATGAGTATGCAATACTTCATTCGACATTATCAAAAGAAGTTGCAATGGATGATCAAGAAATCCAAAGTGTTGAAGCATCTATTCAGCGTTATCTTCATTTGGCTGTTGATTCGTACTGTAATGCACTCAAGCTTTGTCCTACATCAGTAACTGACGTGTCAAAACACGTCTTTCAACTGGTATCATTGTGGTTTAAAAACTGTCAACAAAAGGAAACAGGGGATATTGTGAATGGACTTATCAAGGCAAACTTATCGCACATCCCATCCTACAGATTAGTACCTCTCATATATCAATTGTTTTCCCGTATTGATGAGGCTCAAGATGGCGATGATAATGGCTTCCAAGATACACTACGCCAAGTCGTTCTCAAGGTTTGTCAAGACCATCCATACCATGGAATTGTGCAGATATTGGCATTATCAAATGGACAACGTGTTGGTGGTGGTGTGAACGGTCGTCATGCTAATGCTTACTTGGAGAATGTTGGAACAGCAAAGGTTGATGCAGTGAACAATGTCATTCAAGAACTTCGTAAACAGGCTCCTGATTATGTATCCGCACTAATTGATTCCTACCAAACCTTGATGACTTCGTATATGAATGTGGCAGAGCTTCCCACGCCGGAGAAAATGCAAAAGTGTAAGAATAATTTGTGGACTTTCAAAGAGAAGAAGCTTGATCTAGACACTTGTCTGTCAGGAGGAGGAGGGGGCGGTGGCCGACGTGGCAAGAAAAATATCGTCTCTGCCACCACTAGTAATAATATGCCCGTGATTATCACCTCGCCACCATTAATTCGTCCAGATTGTGAATATGGCAATGGGAAAGAAGATCCAATCGGATCAGAGCGGTAAGTGTATATGTTTGATACTGTACTTAGGGCAAATTCAACATGGTTGTGTTTTACTCACATCCAAATGCAAATATTACACAGTGTTGTTGGTTTTGAACCGACATTTAAACTTACTACTTCAGGAATCCATCGACCAAAGATTATCCAATGTATTGGATCGAAGGGTACTCGTTTCAAGCAGCTTGTAAAGGGAGAGGATGACATGAGACAAGACGCTATCATGCAACAAGTGTTTGGAACAGTGAATGATCTGTTCAGGCATGAGGAGAATGATTTCATCAAGAAGAATCTTGGTAGTTACATCAGTGGTACGCGTCAGTTGAGACTCATAACTTATGGCATAACTCCTCTTAGTCCGACGAGTGGTGTACTTGAGTGGGTTGACAACACAATGGCTTTCGGCGATTATATACAAGACAAAACCAAAACCCAGACTGGTTCGCACAGTAAATATTACCCTGGAGGTGAGTAGTATGTGTATTTTGCAGTTCACTAACACTCAATGATTGTGCAACTCATTGTATTATTCTTGAATATATTCTACTACTTTAAAGAGTGGGGAGATTCGGATGCTCGTGCTTATTATCATTCGCTAAGAAGATATGAGGATAATCACATCAGAGAAGATGCCACTCCAGAATCTATTCGTCAAGGATATGATATTCTCTGTGACAACTATTCACCCTCCTTCCGGTTCTTCTTCTTGGAGTATTTCCACTCTAGTATGGAGGCTTGGCATACCGCTAGAACAAAGTATACCAGATCATGTGCAGTGAGCTCAATTGTAGGCCACATATTAGGTATCGGAGATCGTCATACATCAAACATTATGGTTCACACAAAGACGGGAGAAATCGTGCATATTGACTTTGGTATTGTCTTTGAACAGGGAAAGGTATGTCTCAATGTGTAAATGCTTTTGTTTGTCGTTTGAAGTTTATGTTACTCATTCTTTTCATCCTTGTAGACATTGCAAACACCAGAATTAGTACCCTTCCGTCTAACTCGAGATATAGTCGATGGGATGGGCCCTACTGGCACTGACGGTGCCTTCTCCAAAGCTGCAGAGGCTACTATGGGCGTATTGAGGAATAATGCAGATACATTGCTCACGATTCTGTCTGCAGTTGTAAGTGATCCACTCTACAAATGGTCTCTTAGTCCTATGAAGGCAAATCAACATCAAAGAAATGATGACGAAGATGATGATAATGGTAGTACAAATACAAAACTAAGCATGCCTAATGCTTGGATGGCACCAACGTCCGAGGATCAAAATGATACCGCAGCCAGAGCTATTGCAAAAATCCACGAAAAGTTAGAAGGTTATGAAGATGGAACATCTGGTGAGCACAAGACTGTGGCTGGCCAAGTCAAGTTGTTGATCAATGAGGCTAGAGATCCTGATAATCTGAGCATGATGTTTGGAGGATGGGCGTCATGGATTTGGTGAGTTCTATCTTCTTGTGGTGTTGTTTGTTCATATGATATGAACTACTATTCCTTGTCTTGTTTTGAAATATCTTATGCTTCTCCATCTTCCTCTCTTTTACCACATCACTTAATAGATCCTTATCACCCACCCTGTCACCCACCTTCCCGACATAATCTCCCACATTGTCACCCACTTTGAGCCCTACCTAGATATGATAGAATGTAACTAAAGTATGTGAGCTTGCCTTGATTGATTGCCCTTGCATATAATTCTACTAACATATGCTATAATCTCTTCTCTTTCAATCATCATAAACTGTGATAACGCGCATCTTCCAGGGCTTCGTGGATTAAAAAAAAATATGATAATTGATTATTGACACTAATCTAGAACAGTCTACTTGTTATAGGTCATCTACTTTACAATATCATTCGAGATTTGAGATCAGAAATGCCCCTATCCTCGCTGATCCTTCTGCTTGATGGAGCTCCCATGCTTAAGTTTCTACTTGACGGAGCTCCACTGCTGCTGCTTAAATTTCTACTCGATGGAGCTCCCCGACTGCTGCTTAAATTCCTACTTGATTGTGCCCCTCTGCTGCTACTCAAGTTTCTACTAGATTGTGCTCCCCTACTGCTACTCCGAAGACTCGAGGCTGCACCACGCTGGGAAGGTCGTGAGGTTGATCTCCTCAATGCTTTATCATTGCCAAACTCATCAAAGCTGTTACCTCTTGATCTTCTGAGTGAAGCCATTTCACTAGACTTCGAAACTGTCATGCTCTGTGATAACCGACGTCGGTCATTGCCAGCTTGAGTCCTTGATTGTTTTGTCCCATTGCTACTTAATCTTTGACTGGACGACCTTGTTAATTCAGGTCTGGAACTGCTTGTCGACCGTTTCTGTGGTCCTGGATCAGATCCTCTCATATCCTCACTGTTTCCAGAACCTCGAAGTCCAGGCTTACGAGTAGCTCTGTCTTTAGGACGCTTAGTACCACTATTGTTGGACCCTCGCAAATCAGTGTTTACATCAGATGACCCAACCTTCATGCTTTGGCTACGGCTCACGGTTGGTCTTCCCGATGTCTTCTTCTTGCTCCCCGAATGAGTCAAAGCACCACCATCTATTCTTGAGCCAGATCGTCTAGCTTCAGTTTCCTTATTGACAGATTGCCTCGCCAAATCCCAGTTGCTTGAGGCAGTCGGAGCATTCAGCGCCCCCATGCTCTGACTTAAGGCCTTTGGTCTCTTCTTCTTCTTGGTCTGAGATGATTTGAGATTATCGTCTGAGACTCCACCACCGCCGCCGCCGCCAGCAATGTCACCTTCTGAGTGTCTTTGTCTTCTTCTCCCTCCATTCGTGCCGGAATTATTGAGACTACTATTGCCAAGTTGCATGCTTTGACTACGACTAACAACTGGTCTACTCCCAGGCTTCTTCTTTGTTTGAGATGAAGTCAGCTTGACATTCATACCATCAACCTGTGTTTCTGATTGTGAGAAATCTCTTCTACTCTTACGAGCAACATCCCTTGAGGTGGATGGTCGTTTTAATGATGCTCTATTGTCACCTCTTCTACCTCTCCTTGGATTGGATTCTGCTAATGCATTTTCAAAACCAGCATCCAACCCATCATAATCCAACAGAGCCGCTTCAAACTCCTTATCAACCAGTGATTTCCTTAGGTTATTCCGTGAGGATGAACGGTTCAGTGAACCTCTGAGGTTATCTCTTGATGTGGGGCGAGTCATTGATCCTCGAAGGTTATCTCTTGATATGGGGCGAGTCATTGATCCTCGAAGGTTATCTCTTGATGAGGGGCGTGTTAGCGAGTTCTTGAGATTATCTCTTGATGACGGGCGAGTTAGTGAGTTCTTTAGTCTCTCTTGAGAAGTAGCGCTTGTGAATGATGTACGGATAGCTGCTGCCTCCATCTGCTCCAGCTCATATTTCTCAGCTGAAGATAGACTGTTCTGTGATGGACGGCCTCGTGTCATGGATCCCTTGAGATTGTCTTGAGATGTTGAGCTTGTAAAGGACGATTTAGCAACAGCAGCAGACTCAGCTGCCGCCGCAGCAGCTGCCTGTTCCTTCTCCTCTTTCCTTTTAGCCTTCTTTGCAGCTTTCCGTGCCTTCTTCTTTGCAGCTTTCCTTTCCTCCTTTGTTAGCTTTGGTTCATCGGCATCTGCACTAAGGATTGTTTCTAGAGGTTGATCATCTGCCATTGTTGGCATGTCCATTCTTAGAAAAGAATCGCTTCTTGTTTCTTTACCATCTCGATTGCTTGTATCTTCCATCCATAATCCACTTTTACTACTTGTTTGGGAGTCTCTCAAACTGCTTCGATTGGACTGACCTTGAGCACTACTTCGAAGACTGCTTCTATGATCAGAAACTCCCATACCACTACGATTGCTCTCGTTCACACTAACACTACCAGGTGAATCTCCACTTTCAATATCCTTCGATTCTAACAAAGTCGAATCGCTCTTTTTGAGAAGTGAAGGTAAAGCCGGCCTACCACTGCGCAGTGTAGTCATAATGCGGCCTCGCAATGGAATCTTTTCACCGCCATTTTCAGTAGAGTTTGCTCCTTCTAATTCATCATCTTTAACTTCCATCATACTACGCTTTCGTTTACGATGATAAACAAATCCACCAGCAGCAGCTCCTGCTAAAAGAAGAGCTCCTATAACCCCACCAATCACTCCACCCATCCCTCCTCCTCCCCCGTCATCTCCATCTATACCTTCAGTAAGAGTATTGATACCTCCACTAGGTTGCATAACAGGCGGTTCAGACGGAGGACGAATAAGTTCATCAATAGCAAGAACATCCACACCCGTGATACCCTCAAAGTATGGATACGGTGCAGAAAGTACCTTGAGTATATTCAATAATTCATCCTCATTATCACGGATAGTAATGGCCGCAAGATTTCCTAGCACATCATTTGGTAATGAACTTTCAATAATCTTGAGTACAACCTGTAATTGCAACGCATTGATCATCGCTTGATCCCTCCTACGATTCCGTTGCTTTGTTTTAGGAGCTGTATCTGCTTGGTTAGCAATAGCAACAGCAACCGCGGTGGCATCTTCGTCGACTGCATTATCATCCTTCTTATCACGAGCTTTATTAACCAATAAAAATTCTTGACTAAATAATCCAAGCCCATCGAGTCTCATTGTACCAGTAGTACGATCATTAAAGAAGGTAGTCACAGCAAATAAAAAGGCTTCGACTTCATTACGCAACATTAACCGATCCTCAGTTAATCCATCACCAAACCGTAATGTCATGAGAATATTGGCCTTGATAAAGTTGATGGGGGATGATGTTGGTAGCATTGAGGGCATCGTGGATGTCGAGGGTGATAGGGTTACAGTATCATCTCCTGCAGGCGAGGATGTTGTATCCCCTCCTCCAAAAGAACCATCCTCATCTCCTATAATTGTAAAGCCTGAACTAAAACTTGGACTTGTCGGCTTGGAATCCCCACCGCCAAAACCAAACCCAGAAGAACTAGGACCATCATTAGCCGGGTCAAATGTCGGAAGCATCGTAGGAAAAGTCGTTGGTTCAATAGTCGTCGGTCCTTCACTTGGAGAAGACGTCGGGGCAGCAACACTTGGTGCCATTGTTCGTCCTGGTTCTCGATCATACTTAATAAGACCAACAAATTGCATCGGTCTCTTATAAAAGTATGCTTGACTATCAGGATTTGGGAATGGATAATTCAATACCGCCTCACCTTCCCACATTTCCAATTCCTCATTTGAATCATGAAATTGTGTATCGGCCTCACGATCCTCCTCTTCTGGACTCTTTGCCTTACGATAGATTAAATCATTGGTGTTCAATGTAATGTAAAACGCACGTATGCCTCCATTCTCTTCTCCACCCGCGGGTATTTCAACAGATGTAAATCCTTCCTCGGGAATTATCGTGCTACCACTTGGTCCGGAACCTGCCTGTATTGTACCACTACTAATCATTTCCCAATCATCATAGTTACCCTTCGAATTGACGTATGAACCAAGTTTCGACCATAATTCATAATTAATCATGCCCGGTGTTATGGTGTAAAAGTTTAAACCAGTGATCAAGACTGGTGATGTTGATGTTGTGGTAGTCCGAACATTAAATATATATCCAAATGATTTAGCAGTTAATCCATCAAAGTTTAAGGGTGTAGTTTCAAGTGATACGATGTATGGCCGAGTGGGTGGTAATGTTGGTGATGCTATTTATTGATGGTTGGGCTATATATGAATGATAAAGATGATATAAGTTTCAGTTAATGAGCATACAGATACCCATCACATATCATAAGCCAATGGAACTTAC
>Ga0214477_101083_pt1 | contig 15139 bp, 11 predicted proteins | sample M1_20Mar14CPVII9_FD_165058 | JGI IMG/M metagenome (GOLD analysis project Ga0214477, IMG submission 165058) | Marine eukaryotic communities from Monterey Bay, California, United States - M1_20Mar14CPVII9sort6BwellC16 | ecosystem: Environmental > Aquatic > Marine > Unclassified | place: USA...
TAGGATTGGATTTGTGCAACTATCGGAAAAATCGGGAAATGCACATTGTATTATATTATTAGGAGGTGTAGGTTCACCTTCACTATCGCACCTAGTACACCAACTTGACGCCACATATCAATATAACTGCAACACAATTAATTAATACTATTTCGGTATATCAGACGAGAAGTAAGATCTGGTCACTAGAGGATGATCTCAAGCTATGGTCACTCCGATCAAAATCAATATCAGAACTGGCACCAATATTCAATAGAACAATGGGTTCTATACGATCACGTCTCAAGCATTTAAACAACCCGAACCACAAAGCATACCATCGTGTAAGAATTGCAATGAATAACCATACACTCATAACACCTTATTAATTGACAACACAAATCGGCTATCACATAAGATAGATCATTGCTGATAGAATTGCAAGTGGTTTATATTGGAAGAAAAGGTTGGTCTTCAAAGATGTGTCTCAATTAATCTAGAGACTAGAGCGAACATCCAGCTGCCCCTGCGCGAAGCGCAGAGGGGCAGCTGAGATGAGAGCTCTTTGAGGCTTTTTGACAGAAAGAAAACAAGTCAGTGGTTTACATGTTAATGTTAGATTGTATGAATCGCTACAGGATTGTGAAAATAGTTGAATATGTAGTAGAAAATAATAATTAACTACTTAGCACACTCCACTGAAGTATTGCTTCTTTCTCATAAAAACTCCTAAAGCTAAAACTTAAGAGAGAGGTTACAATGGTTCGCGTGTGCTGGAAGTTCGGCAGCTGCGGCGTCATGTATATATTATGGCCGCCGACTGGCTAAGGCCGCATGAAGTATTTGCCATCACATCTTGCCTCTTAGTAAAGTTGCTCATGCTATGCTGCAGATATTTAGCGATAGAACGAATACTTTTATTTATTGTCGTTTAGATTTGCAAATTACAATGCCGTTCAAGGAGGGATGGACAATAGGCCGCGGCTCGATGATATATTAGCGTTGTTTATTAAGGAGAGGCAGTCATTGATATACTCTAGAGAACATATACTAAAGCTAAAATATAAAGTGATAAACAATTGATTGCAACTAGTTAGTGTTGTTTACTAAGGAGAGATAGCCATTGATAATATACTCTTAGATAACATATTTTAAGGCTAAAATATAAAGTGATAAACAATTGATTCCGAAAATTAATAATTTTGAGTGCTGACGATAACTCGCAACTCAGAGAGACGAGGCGAACAATAACAAACAACTACGAATTATGACACAGTTGTATCAATCAAGAATACTAGGCATTATTATAATATTATGCCTCTTGGTCGGTACACAACAAAGTGTAGTCTATGGAGCTACTGCTGCTAATGATAACAAAGAAAATGACAATAATATAAACTTATTGCAAAATGACAAAACAGTATCAACAGCTAACAATGATAACCCTCATCACCATCATTTCAAACATCATATATCATTAGATAATAGTAATCGTCGGCTCCTTGGCGACGGGACGTCGCTTCCTGCATCGTCTACAGCATTAGATGAAGAGCAAGATATCCATCAAGATACCCAAAGCGATGAACCAATGCCAATTAAGGGAAGTGTCAGCGGTAAGAAACATCAAGTACAAAGCTCCCTATCATCTATTGTTGCAAATAGCAATTCACGTATACTACTACCCGAGGACGATTCGCAACAGATATTAGTAAGCAGGGGAGGTAAAAGATTACTAAGAAAGAAACGTATACGTGCTCAAATCCGTAACAATAATTCATGGGGTCGAGGAGGTAGCAACAACTGGAATAACAGAAGAGGAAAGGGACGTAAAAGTAGCAAAGGATACGGCAAAGGACGTAAATGGGGAAAAAGTAGTAAAGGATGGGGCAAGAGTAGTAAGGGAAGAGGATGGCGAAATAGTAACTGGTATGATGATGATTGGTTCAATGAGCCAAAGTGGAATGACGATTGGGATAAACCAAAGGACAAGTGGAATGATGATTGGAAGAATGTTGATTGGATTGAAGCACCGAAGTGGGAATCAAGTAGCTGGTCGGCTGATTGGAAGAGGAAGGAGATTGTACATGTCGAACCAGAGCATGATATATGTTTACAAAATCCAAAGGGTAAGTCTTTGTTTTGTGTGGGTGTATCCTTTTTTGTTCACATAATATGCTCATATACACAATCTACCTTGTCTCTTCCTATCCCTGTCCTTATTCACCCAACACTTCTCATACACAAAACAAACGAATACAGATGAATACCGTACATGTTTCCAACGTCCAATAGATCCATCCTATTCAGATTACAAATGTCAAACAATCGATCGCACCAATTACAACATTGGTGCCTTACTATTCACCAACTCAAAAAACAAAGCCCTTAATCAAAAAGAAATATTACAACCCTATACTAAACCCTACATTATACCCAATTCGAATGAAGAATTGATTAGTGGATCAATTACATTAAGTTTATTAAATAATCCAATGGAAAAGTTGGATTGTCATACATCACTCAAGTTGGAAGAGACAGTATTAACATATTTAGCTGATAATGTGGGTAGTAGAACTACATACTTTCCAACATGTGTTTCATTAAAAGAAACAATTAATAAGAATTCAAATGATGATATTGATTTAAATAAGGGTAATTATAACTTGGAGGAGGTTAGTGTTACCGTGTTGGAATTTGATGTAACGTATGTAAGTTTGGGAGAGAGTAAGGATTGGAGTACGAAGATTGGACAAAGACCACAGAGGGAGGTTAATTGGGGTAGTGGTATGTACCGTAGAGATTTAGAGACGGATGATGAAGAAGAGGAAGATATGGATAAGGAAGGAGAAGCTGTAGTGGCCGGAGAAGATAATCGTGAGTTGAGAAAGGAGACCAAGGCTGAGATCAAGGCATTCCTTAAGAATCAACTAGATGGTAAACGAAAGAAGGATAAACTATCCATCAAAGACGTAGAAGAAGAAATGGATAAGGTACTAGTTGAAGAACGTATGGATAAGGTATTACAAAAGATGAATGAAGAGAAGCAAGCCAAGAAGAAGAATGACTTGATTGTCAAGGCTGGTAGTGGTACTAATACCGTCAACAAGAAGAACAAGGATAAGAAGGTATTGAAGGATACTAACAAAGATATATGTACCGCCATTGAAACAGCATTATGCTGCTCGCAACGTGCCATCAACTATCAATCGTCAACGAAACAAAGTAATCAGGGTGATATTGATGAGTCGGGACAGTACTGCGAAGACTTGGGATGTAATTGGGTACGAATGTGTGGTACTGGACGTAGTGACGACCAAGTCATGGCTTGGATTGATGAGGATGATGATGACGGATGGGATGACGATGGATGGGATATTAGTTGGGACGATGATGGATGGCGTCGTCATCGTGATCGGTTCTTACAAGATGTAGTGGAGCCTCAAGGTCAAGACGAAGAGTCGATCGAGAAGTCCCAGCGAACTCTACAATCTGTAGGAAAGTATAGTTATGAAGCAGATACCACGGTCCACAAGTATCCCAAGAAAGATTGTCCAGCATATTCACATCCCAATGCTAATCCAACATGGTATGATAACTATGATGGAACTGACAGTGACAATATCAGGCCTGACAATACCAGAGGAAAGAATCGTGGATATGCCTACACATATACATGTCCAGCGTATGGTATCCTAAACGACAAGGACTTCAACGAGGCAATACGATGTCTAACACCATTAGATCCACAAGCTACCTATGCCCAACTGGATCTATACAACATTGAGAATGCAGCCTTTTGCAGTATCAACAGGTATAGCTTACAAGAGCAAAAGTTACCAATGATAACATGTGAGGAATCTGATGAGTATGGTTGTGGCAAAACCGATTTCAGAGGTGACTTTGAGTCAGGGAAGAATGATGATTTGTTACCACCTGTCAATATGGTTCAGAATGATGGTGAAGAGGGTGAATTCTGTGTTGATTTGTCAACATATACACCGTAAGTTTATATCATATGTTGTATGTGTTCGTTTATCCTTGGTGTCTTCATTCTCACTAACAAGCTCTATCTCTCATTACCATGACCCGCAATAGGACCATGTTCCCCACTCTGTCGCCTTCATATTACCCTACAATGCATCCGTAAGTATTTGTGTGGCATACATTAGTACAACATCATGACAAACCAAACCTTACAAATTTTCTTCTCTCCTCTCCATCTCCTCTTCCTCTCTCTTTCAAGAACTGACCCTCCACCGCCGACAAGGAGCCCATTGAACCCAACTCAACGACCCACAAAAGAGCCGACAAGACGTCCTACTGATAAGGTAAGTTCATGTTGTTCATGTGAATGGTAACAAGGGGGTAAATTGACAATACTCCCCTCCTATATTGGGTATCCTAGGATACCCAAAGTTCATTTCATTCTCACTTATGTACTTCTCCTCTCCCTCCTTTAGCCCACCGTGCCGACTGATACACTGCCTTCGGCATCTCCAAGTTGGTCACCGACAGGTGTACCAAGTGTTCAACCTTCTCAAGGACCGAGCTTAGCCAGTTCATCAAGACCGTCACAAGAGCCGAGCGAGGAGCCGTCGAATCCTCCAAGTGTATCAAAGTCACCCTCTAACAAGACAACTCCTCCTTCAATATCTATACACCCAACTCTGTCACCGTCAGCTACTCCATCAGAACCACCGTCAAAGACTCCGACTAGATCACCGACGCCGGCTCCTACTCAATGTGTTGGAATTAATGGAAATTGTGCCCCCAACCCTAGGTAAGCAGAAGTTAATTGAGACAATGTTCTCAGACCACCCTTTTGATTTGGGCAATGGATTCTGATTGTGAAACCAAGATATGAATGTTTAATTGTGTGGTTGTGCTTGAATTGAATTGTGTATATGGTTTTGCACTGTCACTAACAATTACTAACCCCCCTCTCTCCCTCTCTTATGGATATGCTTGTGAACATTGTGTGGAATTACCTTTTGATCCCCCTTAGCCTTTGCTGCCCTAATACTGTCTGTTTTACCTTACCTGGAGGACAAGCTAGGGAATGTAGGTTCCCAGAACAAACTAATTCAAATCAACAAGATCAAGTACCAGATGAGTTCTGGCAAATGCCTTAAGGATGTCTTTTATGTTATGTGTCTGAGATAAATGTACAGAATATAATAATAATATCAAGTTACTTATATTATCTACCTTTCCAATCTGGATGTTAAATGTACAATCTACTTACATTATCTTTACATTCTACACTAATATTGAAACACATGCTGTTTCAACCCTAATAAACCTTATTCACAACTATGACTGCTAGCAACTAGCGGCATGGATCAGACCTATGACATGTGCACGCTTCCTACACAGCCTAGACGCTCTTTTAGATACCTTAGCAAGTATACGTGGGTCTTCTACATCATCACTTTGTTGTCGATGTTGTTCATTAAGGACAGCCTCTTGTATATCTTTTCGACGCTGCTGAGGTCCTCCACGAAACGCTTTCGAGTTTGCACATAGATATCCTTCCAACCCAAATACAAGGGAGTTCTTGAGATTGCTGGACGATATCACTGTTTGGATCATACGTGCTCGGTCTATTTTGAATGACTTAATTTCTTCATCAGTATACCATCGAGATGATGTTGGTACTGTCTCATCTGTCTTCTTGGTTGATATTAGTATGCTAAATTTAGAGAACGATACTCGTCTCTTCCTTGATGTCGATGATGTCGAACGGAGTTGTTCCTTTTCAGGTGGAAAGCCTACAATAAGATCTGCCATTCCTATTGTCTATCGTATGTATTAGTATTTGCTATTACAAGAATATGTGATATGTGATAGCAATAGCAGTATGATAATAGTGATGTGCTCATGGTTGTGAAAATAGCCTCGAGGCTACTTTGATGTCTCCAGAGTCATTTGTGGGTCATTAATGCTAGTTGAAATTTGTTTTTAGTGTTGAGGTAAATGTGGAATTGTGAGGCCACAGAAAGTTAGGTAAGACCTGTGTCACATCCCTAACAGTTTAACCCTTCGTTTTAAATACTGCACAGCAGATTATGGGCTTCGCTTCCCATTTTTGTGTTTGAAAGGACGAGAAAAAGAGGAGGTAGCAGGCAGGATGATACCATAAGAACACATGATGAAATGGCAAAGATATCTAAGCGGCGGTAGTATTAGTACTGGGGTGATGATTCTGTCGTTGCAAGTAGTTATTGCAATTGCAACGGCAGCAGATCTAGATGGTGATCATGTAATGATGCGAGGAACTAACAGCGGCAGTATCAGAATCTATCATCATCACACATAGACGAGGATATAATCACTACAGCTAATGATACTAATGATACCACTCGTGATCAAGTTCTTAAAGGACAATCTTCTTCACCACATCATTATTATCGAAGGTTGATATCTCAAACTCAAATGAAGCATAGGCATAAGCCGAAGATCAAGAGGCGGCTGGGCATAGATGTTAATGTTATGGTATCAGTACAAGTTGGAGAAGACATACCAGATAGTAATATCAATGAAGTTGAAGAAGATATATCAGACAGTAATATCAATGTTTTTGATGATAACAGCAATGGCAATAACAAGTTACAATCTTTTTCTTCCCCTTCTGATGAGAATCTCAGTACCATCAATGATGTGGATATGAGTATGAGTACAAATGGAAGCCAACCTCCTGTTACACAAGAAGAGCCTCAGCCACCTGTTGCACCTGTTGCACAAGAGCCCCAACCACATATTATGCAAGGGCCTCCCGTCGAACAAATGCAAGAACAAGAGCCTCCCGTCGAACAAGTGCATGAAACTAAGAAGCCTGGAAATCCTCCAGGTATCAACAAACTAAAGCAGCTTAATGCTGTCAACAGTAGTAATAGTGGCACCAATAACAAGATACAAAAGCTCAATACCAATACCAAGAAAGGCGGTCAAGGCAAGAAGAAGAAGATAGGCAGTGGAGTAAGTAATAGACCAAATAAGAAGAAAAAGAAGAGTGGACGTGGCAAGAAGAAGAATGGTAGTGGAAATAAGACAAAGACTAATGGCAATCAGCTGAACAAGAACCAGTCTACCCAAAAGCAACCCAACAAGAATACAAGTGGTAATCAGCAGACTCTCAAACAGCAATACATGGCAGCCATGAGTGAGCAGCAGCTGTCTGAAGATGATTGTTTAAAACAGGACAGTCCCTATCGAACTTGTCTTGACACAATGTCAAACAGTGAGACGACAGTTCACATTTGTCAGGCACCCTTTACAAGACGTAACGAGAAACTAATCAGTGGTGAAATGTACCTTTCACTATTGCAAGATAGTACCCCAATAGTACCGAATACCGTTCAACAAATGGAGGAGTACACACTCAGTTACTTAGCTGATAATATCGGAGGACGATTGTTTGAGCCCGTGTGTGTTCAAGTGTTGGACGATTCATATAAGACAAGCAGTGGCAGAAACAGTAACAAAAAGAATGTATTCAAGAGGGGTAAGAAGAATGAAGATGAGGAGGAAGTCGAGGATGTTGAGTCAAACACATTACTTCTTCTGGTGACTTACATTCAAAAGATGGGGCCAATAAATAGACGTCTTGAATTCACGAATAGTACCTTCCATCAATTACAAGTTAGGCTGTTACAAAGTTCATGTACACCACTTAATCGGGCACAGTGTTGTTCACAGAGTGCCATTAATACGAATGCTGGAGCCTTCTGCACATCAATAGGATGCGATAGCCGTCGGTGTGGGAGAGGGAGGCAACCTAGACGGGCAAACTTCTTTGTAAAAAGACGAATATTGAAAGGCCAAGAACCTATCGTGGCGCCATTTGCAACCAAAGGTAAAGACTATTGTTGTCTTGATGACGAATCACTAAAGCAACGAACTAAGTTTGATCCCATGATGACATTAGCTGAATTGGATGTGAAGGATATCGATGATGTAGCAGTATGCAGTGCCAATAGATATAGTATCATGACGGTAAGTTGTTTTGCTTTTGTATCATTCCCATTTCACACCATTCGCCTTCAGTCCTCATCATTATGTTTATGTTCAACGCATAGTTTGGTACACCGACAATAGACTGTCACGAATTTGTTGCTAAAGACTGCAAACAAAACGATGATATTCTTCCAGAACTAACAGTATCAAATGGTGGATGTACAACAAAGGGTGGAAAGATTGCAGGCTTGTCCAGCTCACCCTATAACAAAACTGATTCACCCACAGTATCGTAAGTTTACTCTGAATGTACTGATGTGAACCGATATGTAAATTCTGTCTAATGCCATGTACTTCTTCATATATCCAGACCAACGAATGTCGCAACAAAGTCTCCAAAGACTAACAACCCAACGATTCAGCCAACTTATGAACCCAGTAAGTATACACCTGCATAATCATCATACCAAGGATATGTCATTAAACAATATCCTCATACCCTAATATGTCTCAAATCATAGCTGAATTGCCCACCGAGATGCCAAGCCACTCTCCTACATATACACCGACTGACTGCCGTGATGTAGGTGAAAGGTGTGCTGTTTCTAGTTCTAACTGCTGTTCTTCAGATTTTACTGTTTGTAGTCTAAGTACCCGAAGATGTTGTGGAGTAACGGGCTACCACTGCAGCGATGATTCAGATTGTTGCTCAGGCCTGGATTGCCTCGGACGTAGGACTACTGGCTTCGATACAAAAGTTTGTGGGATACTACCAACTCATCGGTAAGGAAGTGTGTGTGTATATATGTGTGTATATAATGTGTAACATTGCCTCTCACATCGTGTATGATAGTCCTACTTGGTACCCAACAGAAACCCCGACAGAGTATCCGTAAGTGTATTACCTCAATGATTGTCATTCGTTTGTCAATAAAGTGATACCAATCTTTTGTTTTCTGAAGAACGGTGGACCCTACAATGTTTCCTACGACTTCTCCGTAAGTGACACGTTTTCGAATGATGAATAGTGATTCGTTGTTGTGCCTGATGTACATTGTTATGTTCTTTATAGAACAATATTTCCCACAGTGAGCCCCACCTTGTCCCCGTGAGTATCTTCCCTCTAATTGTGATATATTATATAACCGATTTTGATGTTTCTAATTCTTGGTACGGGTTTGAAGAACCGAATCTCCGACCGTATCTCCCACTCGGAGACCTATATAGGAGATAGGCTTCTAAAAGTCTAAAGATTCGAACATCCCTGCCGCTTGTCTGAAGGGTGTCTAATGCTATTGTATTGCCCGAAGTTGATAATGAATACCCTGTACTGTATGAATACCCGTAAAGCTACTTATATAACCAATCTACTTTTGCAAATATATGTATACTACTCGCTTGTTGATTACTCCATCTCATCCTTCTTTGTGTATAGAGTTGATGATGTTCGTCCTCCTCCTCCCTGTTTCCCTCCCTGAATCTTACTTGACGTCATCATCCTTTGGTACTATCGTTCTTATCATCCTTCCTCCTTCTCTACTCATAACCGAACAACCTCACCACTTTCACAACTAACTAAGGCAGCATCACATATCCTCTGAACAGCTATACAATCCTCTTCCTTCACTGGCCATTCCACTACTGCACTACTCCCATCTTCCTTAACATCATCATTATCTGCTGACAACAATACATCAGCAAACAAATCCAATTCATTACTAAATGCCAATTCAAATCGTTGTGGAAATGAATATTGTAATTTTGATAAATGTATACCTGACGAGTTTGAAAGTTGGGTTGTAGTGGAGTGTGGATTGGATAAAGATGCCAAGCCATTGGTACCGAATATCTCGAGACGTTGATCATATCCGTAGGTTGCTCCTCTACTTAGTGTTAGTGTCACCACGGTTCCTGTCGTAATGTATTTAGATAGAACGAGAAGTGATGTGAAATGTTAGAATTTGCAAATGCTCATGACATAATCGTTGCAAGACGTGTCACTTAAACATTCATCATAAACAACTCAACATACCTTTACTAAACTTCATAATCATAGTAGCATTATCAATAACACCCTTCTCTTTCAATTCATCATCGGAACTAGTCCCGGTAGCATAAACACTAACTACCTCATCCTTCAAAGTCCATCGAATATAATCAATATCATGTGCTGAACAATCACTAATGATATTACCACCACCTTGTAATAGAAATGTACGTGATGGTATTGGATGATCACCGAAGAATATTGATGCTGTTAATGGTATACCAATACCACCTCCACTGCCTTCATCTTTTGTGGTAGATTGCGTAGTTGTTGGGTTATTAATTCGATTGTATAATTCCAAATAGCTAGGATCAAATCTTCTTTGAAATCCACAACATAACTTCACACCATATTGATTCGTAACTTTATATAAAGTTCGTACTTTTGATTCAGTTTCATCAATTGGTTTTTCTGTAAATATTGATATACCTGATTGTGCTGCGTGTGTAATTAGTGATGCATGTGTTGGTGTTGGTGTTGAGATTATTATACCATCTAGTTTTGTTTTTGATTGGGTAGTGGCGATTGCTTCGTTTAGTGATTGATAATGTGAAGTCTGAAGATTATTGCAATGAGATATGAAAGAAGTATTGCAATGAGATAAGAAACTGTATAAATAGACTAAAGACATGATGATAGCATACAATACTTACACGATATACATTACCAAGCTTGGCAGCCTCATCAACATTCGAATCGACTACTCCAACAAAATCATACTTTGGTGACGAATAGAGTGCCTTGGCACGAATGTTACCCATCCGACCACTCCCTACTAATAATACACGTGCTTGACGAGTAGCATTTTGTAGGAGGTTGGTTGCTGAGAATGCCATGGTACTAGAGGAAAGAAGTCTGAGCCTTGAGGGTCGGGTGCACCTACTAAATAATCTAATTTCTAATATACTTGTTGTATTTTGTGTTTGTTACAAATGTGTCTATACAATAATGAGCGTTTGTAGGGTATTATTATATATACTATAGATCACTGAATATTGGCCCTGCTATATATTATTTATCTCAACATACTATACAGGACACAAATGAATTTTAGACATTCCACTTGTAAGCATATCAGCCAAAAATAAAAGAGGAAGATTGAAGATTCTTTCGCAAACCAAACTAAACCATTATGTGTGTGATATAATAGTACCCAGCAGGTATAGAATAGATAAATAGGCTGTATCGGTAGTATTGGTTGGGTTATTTTGTGGCGGCGGTGGTTGAAAAGGCGATCGAATTTGCAATATGAAAAAAGAAGACACATCTTGTGAGCATTTTTCCCCCCTGTCCCTCCATTGTATTGTAGCAGATTATATACCGCTTATCAAGCTTGTCTGCTGATATTGATAAGCCCTGAAATATATAATATAGTAGTCTGGTGTCGGTGGTAGCTGTATAAGGTCGATTATTGCCGACACATCTTGTGAGCACTTTTTTACAAAGTCGGTGCATCAGATAATGGACGAAAGCAACAAACGTCAGAGGACTGCTTCCTCTAATAACAATGAGCTTCATATTAACGATCTTCCCGATGGTGTATTAAAGGGTATATCAAGTTATCTAGCCAAGCCGTCAAAAGTGTTATTTTCAATAGCAAGGAGACCCAATGGTCTATGGATATTCCGTAATTGGAGCGTATTAGATTTTAATGATATCGAGAAGAGCTTAGCTGCTAAGTTATCAGATGATGATATTGGTGAGATATTGAAACGCATAGATGCCGTTAACAGACTACAAATATTAAAGCTTGCTGGGTGCGTTAACATTACTGGTAGCGGATTAAGTTCTCTAAGTAGAGCTTGGGCAATACAACAGATTGATTTGAGCTTAGTAGGGAAGCATGAAGTTCCGTTGATTGAACCAGAACCAAAATTATCTGAAGATTTAGTATTACCTATACTTGATAGTATTATAATCATCAGAGAACGTAGTTTAAAGCAATTGGAACTTCCTAAGAAGTGGAGAAACACATCGAGCACAGAGTTGACACAATTTTTCGAGAGGTATAGCAACTATTTGGAAAGTCATAGACATCGTTGTTCAAAATGTGATAGAACTTGTACGAGATCAGGGGGTATGGAGTGGATAGATCTTGTTGAAGGAGATGAGTGGCATGCAACCCAAAGTTTCACATGCTCTGGATGTTTAAATTATTTTTGTTCTGACGGTAATTGCCTTGATAATGATAATCAGCCATACGTCCGTTGGTGTAAAAAGTGTGAAAGGGGATATTGTCGGAGCTGCTCTGCTGTGAATGAATGCGTAAGTTGCAATGGAGATTTCTGCGTCGAATGTTCCGACATGAACGAAGTGAAGGGGTTAAGTGAGAGATTATTTTGTGACGCCTGCTATGAGGAGGAGGCATGCCATATTTGCAACCGTACAAAGTGCAGTGCTTGTGTTTATAGATACGAATGCGATTTGGATGGTTGTGACAAAGCAATATGTGACGACTGTGTAGAGAGTAAGGGTGAGGGGGGCAGGTGTGATGCTGATTCTTGCGGTGGAACATTTTGCTCTACAGAATGTCGTTACTTGGCATGTGGTGGCACAGATGCGACGAAGGCTTGTCCTATTTGCTTGATGGCCACTGCATCAGCTTTCCGTAGTAAGTTACAAGAGAGTAAGAAAGAGATTGAGGAGTTGTGCCAAGGGATGGATGATTTATACAAGAAGTATATGAACGTCGAAGGCGATGGGGACAATTAGATCAATGCAGATATTAGTCTATATAGGATAAAGGAGCGAGAATGATAGAAGGGCCAGTATGGTGATATGGATATACCAAATGTATAATAGATGATCTATCTCAATGTTAAGTATAACCTTTACTATGATTCCTAGCTACTCCTCTAGTATCCCTCTCGCCAAGCATCCTCAGATGTGACATATCATATGCACTCTTATACCATGATATTGGTACTTTCATATCTTACCTCTATCATCATTCAGACAGTCAGTCAAGAGTCAACTGCGATTTCACCCTTCTTTTCATATTCTCTTTACCATGCCAAAGTATGTGTATCGGACGAAGATATGCCTCCGGCATTATTATCGCCTTGATTGAATTGTATCTCGGTAGGGGTACTCCTATTACTCTTATCTCCTACTCCGAGTTGACCTCTATCATTCAAACCTGTGCCATACAATCTACCATCGGAAGTTTCAAAGAATACTGATCTTGACGATGGGCCTGATCTCACCCTTTCAATTCTACTGTTCCCCATGTTTTCTCTATTGACAGTAGTTTCAGCAGAGCTTTTATCAGAAGTGGATCCATTGCCTAGTTGTCCGACATCATTCCTACCACATGATATTGCAGAAGTACCCGTGTTAAGCACTATATAAGATGATTCTGAACCAGCGACAAATGATGTGTACTCTTGATACTCATCAATCTTGATCGGTCTACTTTCATCTCCTCCTGTACGGCACAGCTGATGATAGTTGTTCCTTCCCATGGCATAAAAGCCATTGCTTGTTCCAATTAATGAATGGTAACTACCTGCTGATACAAACTCTACATCGTTTAATCCATTTCCATTATCTGGAGTATTCTTCGAGGAGGTAACCCCAAGACCTAACTGCCCAAATTCGTTATTGCCACTGTGAGAGGTAACATATGTGGTGAGAAAGGTGTACAATAAGAAGTATACAAGTCAACTAAGAGAAAACTTACCAACCATATAGTTTGTTCTTATCACTGACAATCAACGTAAATTCAATACCTACTGCGGCACTGATTGCCTTCTCGTTATTGGGCATATTGATTTGTGTCGGGAACTCTCGATTCCCTTCATCTCCAAGACACAACTGCCCACGATTGTTGTATCCAGAGGCGTATATGTTCCCATCAATGTCTATGAATACAGAATGTAAGTCTCCTGACCCATTTGATGATTCTACTCCGGCGTATACCTTAAAAATCTGCGGTGCATTGAACGCTTCGCCATCCAAGTTGACAAACGTCGGTATTCTTTGGAGCTCGTTAACTCCATTCTGCAAGTCAACTCTACTAATGCCAAAGTGGCCTCTATATCCCGAATCAAGGTTGTCAATCTGGCCTGCAACTGCCGGTGAGCGATCATTCAAGATGACTAGAGTATATTCTGAACCAGCAGAGGCATCATAGACACGCTCATCGATATCGGTTGGCTGTTCGACATCTGTATTCCCGTCATAACCAATGGAAGATCTTGCACCCCAGAACCACAAGTCACTTGATTCCATTACACACACATTGTTCCCGGTCAATGGAAAGTTATCAAAACAAGTAAATCCATTGCAACATTCATCGTCTCCATTGCCTCCACAAGAATCTAATTCTAAACCACATACTGTTCGTGTTGGTAGAGATGATAATGTTGGTTGTGTTGATACACTTGGAGAATCAGTCGGCATAGCTGATTTTGTTGGCTGTGATGATACAGTTGGTTGTGCAGATGGTAGGGCCGTGGGTGATGTACTAGGGAAATCTGAAGGTGATGCTGATGGAGATGCCGACCTTGGCGTTCCGTCATTTAGAGTTGGAGATAGTGTGCTGTAGACAAAATAGTGTGAACAGAAGTGTCAGTACATAGTAGTAGAACGGATTGTACATTAGGTAATGACATAGACTTACGGTTCTTCTGTTGGATTGAGAGTTGGCTCGAGAGTTGGCTCCAATGTTGGCTCCAATGTTCTGTGTGTACAAGAGTTTAAGGAGGAGAGATTGTGTTAGAGTACTAATATGAGTCGAGTATTGAATAGTAATGATGATGCATCTTACGGAAAGTCAGTCTCGTCATCATCAAAGAAGGTAGGAAACTGAGTCGGCAAGTCAGTGAACTCGGTTGTTGGAAAGTCCCTGTTATTATTGGTAAGGGAAGGAGGATGCATGGATTAGACATTAAAGAAATATTTTGAACACATCTTATGCACACTTTTTTCGCAAATTCAACTTACGAATCGAATGTAGGTGATATAGTAGGTAGCAACGTTGGCAGTTCTATATAAGTAGGCGTAGCAGTGGGAGTATCTGTTATAATAGTAGGCATTTGAGTTGGTTCAGAGGAAGGACTATAGATAGTATATAGAGTCGATAGTGTTAATGAAATGAGAAAATGGTATCCTTTTCCAAAAGACATGTCTCACGGCCCTACCATCTGCACAACC
>Ga0214477_101084_pt1 | contig 15128 bp, 13 predicted proteins | sample M1_20Mar14CPVII9_FD_165058 | JGI IMG/M metagenome (GOLD analysis project Ga0214477, IMG submission 165058) | Marine eukaryotic communities from Monterey Bay, California, United States - M1_20Mar14CPVII9sort6BwellC16 | ecosystem: Environmental > Aquatic > Marine > Unclassified | place: USA...
TTTTTCGCCCCCCCCCCCCCCCCCCCCCCCCGCCCCTCAAGCTTCAGTATTTAGTGTTGTGAGGTCGTTAGGTTACATTATACCAACATGGCGGTGTATGGTCGTTAGGTCATACCTCTTGATATATACATTATCAATCATCTTCTATACACAACAAACATAATATATGTGGAGGATGAATAATAGAAGTCTTTTTTCCCTCTTTGTATTCATCATAAGTCTTTGCAGCAAAGTGATGGCTTTTATACCACCAAGTAAATACCAATTGTTGTTGCAATCGATACCGCATCATAACTATCCTCCAACCTACTGCAGTTGCCATCATACATACTTATCATGTTTATATGCTCAGACTGATACTATATTATTTGATGAGATAAAAACAAAGGATATTGAAGAGCTGCCAGTATACAACATATTAGATGACTTCCGACAATCACTCGAGTTAAAGAATAATCTATTATTAGAGGCTTCTCCAGGTGCAGGGAAGACTACAGTTGTCCCTCTATTGGTATCTTCATTAGAATCAAGTTCATCAAGTAATGATAAGGTATTAGTAGTTGAGCCTAGAAGGATGGCTACTAGAAATGCTGCAATGAGGATGTCAACATTGATAAATCAATCTGTCGGTGAATCGGTAGGCTATGCCATACGTGGTGAAAGTAAACAATCATCACAAACATCAATATTGGTATGTACCGATGGTGTATTACTGAACATGATAAAAAAAGACCCAGAATTGCTTGGTTATAACACAATTATATTAGATGAATTCCATGAACGTGGATTAGGGAGCGATTCTTGTCTAGCGTTACTTCGGGAAGTACAGTTGAACTATCGACCAGATTTGAAGATAGTTGTAATGAGTGCAACCCTTCTTGGGAGTATTGACAGGAATGATGAGGAGAATGAAGAAGAAACTACAGGTGTCAAACTTCATAGACTATTGGGTGGTAATAAGTCCTGCACGATCCTTCAAAGCAAGGGGAGACAGTTTCCTATTTCAATACAACATTCCAATAGAGCAAGTCCTCGCCATAGTGCATTATTTCGAGATACAAGGTTGTTGGTTCAAACAATGACTGATGCAATAGAAGCTGGTTAAAAAGCACCTTATAAAGGAGATGTACTGGCCTTTCTTCCCGGAGCAAAGGAAATCAGGCTCGTTGTACAAGAGTTGAATGATCGTGGATTGAAAGATATAGATGTATATCCTCTGTACGGAGCACAACCAAAATCGATACAGGATAAAGCCATTTATAAAGGTACAAGTACACCGCATCAAAGAAGAATTATCGTTTCATCACCGATTGCCGAGGCTTCGTTGACCATTGAGGGAGTAACATGCGTAGTTGATTCTGGGCTACAAAGAGAGCCAAGATATGATTCCAATACAGGTTTACCAAAATTAGTCACTGTTGCTTGCTCTCGAGACTCTGCTATACAAAGATCCGGACGAGGAGGACGATTGTGCAAGGGATACTGTATACGACTATTCTCCGAGACAGAGTTCGACAAACTCGAGCAGCACTCTACACCGGAGATCTCAAGTACTGATTTAGTACCAACAACATTATTACTAACAGAATGGGGATGCACATCCGATAATGATATTGCAGAGTTGCCCTTCTTAGATCAACCACCAAAAGATTCACTGACTAAAGCATATCAAATGTTGGTAGATTTGAATGCATTAGAAGAGTACAGACTATCGAATGATAGAAAGAAGAGATATAAGCTGACATCTCATGGACAGTCGTTATCAAAATTATCGACACATCCAAGATTTGCTTCTTCACGTAAAGGCTCTGGGCAATGAAGTATCGCTAGCAGCTGCAGTAACAGCCTCGGCACTCATCGATCAAGACCTTATCAGAGGAAGAGAATCAAACCTAGCTCTAAGTGTTCGAGATACCTTGAAGGAAGGACCAAGGTCATATAATGGCAAGCAATTGCTCAATTTTGCCTCAAGAATCAGTGCAGAGGCGAGGTCTGCTGTTACAAAGGCAATGTCTGGAGAAATACAGCCCTCTCAAGTCTCAGAGTGTGTGGGTGAAGTTCTATTACCAGGATTTATCGACTTAATTGCACAGAGCAGAGGTGATGCCTCTTATGGTGGCTCGTCATATATGCTATCTCTTGGTCAATCGGCTAGATTGGATGGTAAGCAGGATGAAGGAGAGTATATATTGGTAGTAGATACGTCAACTGGAGATGATCAAAAGATTAGAATAAGACAATATTGCAAGATTGACTTGAAGTCACTTCTTAATGTCGCGATCGAGAAAGAAGAAGTATACACTGTGGCAAGCAAAGGATATATAGTGAGAAAGAGAAGAGTTACAAAAGTTGGATCTCTTGTATTATCATCAACTCCACTACCATCGCCAACATCAGATGAAGTAACAGAAGTTTTACTCGATACAATCGATTCCATAGGTGGAGTATCTTCCTTATTGCCAATGCAACCAAAAAAGAATCTTGCTGAAATAGTTGAACTACGAAAGCGCATACAGTTAGCACGGCAGTGTTCAAGTGATGATGTTTGGCCACCTTGCTTTGCAAGTCTTGACTCAACTGAGAGTGGAAATTTCATAGAGCAGGATGAAGAAATCCTTATTAATATGCTCGAGCCTTGGTTAGGAGCTGCATCGTCACTCAAATCAATCGATATGTTGTCTATACTGAAATCTCAGCTGAGCCCCGATCAACAACACCAACTTGATAGCTATTATCCAACAACAATTACAGCGCCAGATGGATCAAGTATACCAATTAATTACAACACGGAAACTTCACCGATAGCATCCGCAAAGCTCCAGCAATTCTTTGGTCATTTAGAATCCCCAACAGTTGGACCGCCTAATAGTAGCATTCCTATATCACTCTCATTATTATCACCAGCTGGTAAGCAACTGGCACAAACGAGAGAGTTGCCATTCTTCTGGACAGAGGTATATCCTTCTATTAGGGCTGAAATGCGTGGTAAATATCCAAAACACCCATGGCCAGAAGACCCTACAACTGCGGTGGCAACACGAAAGACGAAGAAACAACAAGCTATAGCGTCACCAAGTAATGAAGGTGGTGATAGAGTTGACAAAAGAAAGGAGAGAAGTAAGAAAAGAAAGAAGAAGAAATGAGAGAGGGCAAAGATAGCATATCGTATAACATCATTCACTCATATAAGATACATGATACCAATACTATTAAAACTAGATTAGGCACTACAAAGCTAACTATACAATGCAGAGAGGTGCAAGAGATCTACATCTCTAATCTCAGATAGGCAGAACATATTATGAAAACATATACACACATCATGTGTTCTCTTTTTCTCCTCCTACTATGCAGCAGGCGGTGACTCCTTTTTCTTTGTCAATTGCATGTCATCTGTCCCCTCGAATACAGTGTCTACTGTCATATCATCATCGAGGCATGTAGTGTCATATTCGTCCATCTCAATCGAGGCTAAACTATTCGAAGAACCAAATGTTTGAGATTCTTGAGAGATTGTAGACGACTTGAATGTAGGAGCAAAGGACCATTCTTCATTGTTGGTAGCACTAATGGCGGTAGCAGTTTCCATCCATATCTTCTCTTGCTCTTGACTACTACTACCACTGACGAGTGGTGGAGGAGGAAGTATACTTGATGACATGCTATCATTAGATGATCGTCGGTGTGTATGATCACTATGCCGTGAGCGTCGACTCTGATGATACAGCTGTGCTAACGTTATAGAACGGACTGATGTAGGTGTAATGATCGTATCCCCGTTGCTTCTTTGCTGTTGTGTGGGTGATGATGCCATATTATAGCCTTGATGTGCTTCAGAAAGTTGTTGTTGTTGATCACAAGATGTGTTCTCCTCCTTCTTTTGCATACCGTCGGCGTTTTGTAGAGATCTACGAGCACTAATACCGACATTATCCGAACTAACTTGACGTGTACAGTTAGGTTTATCCATCATGTTATTATCACCTTCTCCTATGCCAGAAGAAGAATTAGTTATCGATTTTGTTTCTTTGCAATTATTGTCATTTTTTTCTTCTTTAGAATCATCCTTTTGATGACGGCTGACAACTTCTTGTTGGGCATTGCCGCCACTTGATATTGAGTTAATGCTCATAATAGATGCCATCATATACTAGCGCTTTTATATATTGATTGTAGCATAATATATAGCATTGCAATTAGCCTATGTATTAGTTCTGTCTCCTCGATTTGATTGATTGCAATCATTTTAAGCGAAGCTCTTTGTCATAACGACAAAGAATGTTGCCCAAGCAATTATTTGATATCCAATCCTTTCTCACATAGTGTAGTCATTCCGGTTTGGTCGCCAAAATTGGCACAGGAATGCTTGTACGATTACTAGGAGAAAGTCTACCGTATGTTTGGAATGTTATGCAAAAATATTTTTTCAGGTGAAGTTTCCATAGCCGACCCATACATCGATGGAAAGCTTATGTAAAGCCCTATCCACTGATGCATCATATAGTGCTATAACACTTTTGGTGCTTGAGTTATGTTGCATCCAATATTGAGCTGATTTTTCATATTCGACTGCGAAGGAAGGTATCCATGTAAAATTGTAGTCTTGACTACCTTTCACACTCAAAAATAGGCCACGAGTTCGATCCTCCACGGGTGCTTTTCAGACCGACTCTCGAATTGGAGGAATTTATTTATCAATGAAGATATGTACTAGGTCCTTCGTCAGTTCAATGGAGCAAAGTTCAGATACTGAAGTTTGCTCCGTAAAAAGAACGAAGTTCTAACTCCGTATATTGACTTCAAAATAAATTCCTCCGTTTTTATTTTTGCATTTCTTTCCAAACATACGGTATACCATTCGTGGGGTCATCATTGTTGGGGTGTTGCAAAAGGTTGTCGTGGGAGTAGTCTATTAGTATTATGAACTCCATCAGTAGCAGCCGGATGTCAGCAGTAGGTACTCTTCTTGCAGCGACTGCATTCTCATGTTATTATATACTGCATACTCGCCATCGACGCAAGAAATCAAACCGCGATAATAAACATGACAATAATTTACCATCAACTATAGATAACTTGAATTTGCCATCAACTACAGATAACTCTGATGATACCAATTGCAATGATGATGTTGACGACAACTACAACTTTTACAAACAAATGGGTCTATCAGAAGATAATTTGCCAACACATATCCAACGAGAATATATACAAAGAACGGCAACGAAAGAAGAAGGAAGAAATGATTAGTATGAAATCCCCCATGTATGATAATATATACATGTTAGATCAACAGGGTGAAGTCTTATGTACTATATCTAATAAGAAAGCAAATTGGTACATTCGTAAGGGTATTGGAAAATGGTCAACATTTAAGAAGAAAGATAAAGACATCAATAATAATAGTAACAATTGCAAAAAAGGAGAAGAAGAAGTGAAATGCATACAATTACTATTTGAACACAACAGGACAAACAAAAAGGGATCATCTGAAGAAGTATACTTGACAAGTGCAAAACAAAATATATGCGTGGCATGTGGTAGTGATGGATATCATATACGACATTACATTGTCCCATATTCCTATCGAACGATGTTACCAAAGGAGTACAAATCTCACATGTCTCATGATATAGTCATCCTCTGTCCAACTTGTCATGTTGATTGTGAAAGGTATTCGAAAAGAAGAATGAAATATATGGAAAATGACCTTAGAATGAAATTGGGTCCTGAGTATAATGTATCACCTGTTATTGAAGATTCATACCTTGCAAACGTTAGAAGCTGTTCCATCGCATTAGCCAAATGGAAGGATAAAATGCCAAAAGAAAAGGTTGATAGGTATGACACAGTAGTACGAGAATATTTAGCAAGTATATGTACTAATGAAGAAGAAAAGAGTGAGATACTTAATACGAAAAAGGAACTAAACAAAGCACAATTACAAGCGGCATGTGGTGTAAAGTATCGTGTAAAGAATCCGAATTATATCCCCGGAGCCAATATAGTTGTACAATCATTACAACAAGATGATAAGGCTATTGAACAATTCATATTAGATTGGAGAAATCACTTTTTGGATACTGTGCAACCACGATTTATGCCAAATGGATGGAGAGTTGACAACCCTGTCGTTTGCGGCACAAGAAGTGATTGGGATGAAGACGATGCAAAACTTGGAGTGAAGTCTTGGTTTGGTAATACTGCTTTTCTTTGAATGTGTAAGGATACCATATCCTTCAATTCATTCAATCTTGAGGAAACATGAAATGATTTGTGAGTTGATGCCCTGTCGCTAGTTTTGGCAATATTTCAATGAACACTTGCTAACAACACAATATTTAATAGAACAGAAAACAATAATACTACCCATTCAATGAAGCTTCGTTCACACAACAAGGAAGAAGAGATGGACAATACGGCCACAAACGAGCCTACTCCCAAGAAAGAGAATGAAACAATTGATCTAAACCATTATGTTGTAGTTAGTTGCACTTATCCAAAGAATCCAACTCCATCATATGACTATAACGAGTGGGATCTGAAGTCAATTGGGTTTGAGAAGAAAAAAGACGCTGTCAGAGAAGGCATCCGTGTCCGAGATCGTGACGAGCTCTTCATGAATTGGAATGGCGACGACTTTGACTGTAAAGTAGAAGATGATGAGGATTGGCCAGAATCGGATGTTGATGATGAAGATATCAAATGTGATGAATGGCACACCTATGAGATTGGGTCACCTAATTATGCTGATGACGAGGGCCGTTCAATTCATGTTATGCTTTATCGAGCCTTTCTACGGATGAAGGATTAAGGCTTAGAAACATGTAACTGTATGCGAAGTGTGTTGGTCAAGATCAATCTGGGCATCAAGTATATTAGGAATAGTGATACTCAATGATAAGGAGTTTATATCTATTGTTGTCAGCTGATAAAGTAGTATCAATCCTTCTCGGCATGAATATAATCCTCAAAGTAGAACTTTTGTATCTCTTTATCAAGCACAACCTTCTTTTCGGCCACTTTCTTCATTCCTATCCAGGATGTAACAGCCGTCAACACTGATGAGAGCATTATAGATACTGCAGCTTTAACTACCAAGCATCTTGATGCCGACTCCTTGATCATCATCCTAGCCACGAGCATTAGTATGGTAGTGCATGCCCATAGAACTCCAGAGGCACCAATCGCTCACATTCAAAGTAGTTGATAACATTGAAAGCCTTCATGTTTTACTTCCAAGTCTTTAAGAGCCGATAGACATATTTGGCATTTAGCCGTATGTGATGCATATCTGTCAAGTAGCTCTGATCGTGGACGGTTGTCCTTGTATGTATCAACGCTATCACCCAAGGCAGTGGAGGCTGCATTTATCTCCCCAACTTCTCTCGTCACTTCAGCAGCCTTGCTCAGCCATCTTCTAAATGCATTTACCATGATATCCGCTGCTGCTGGAGTATTATAATCTTTGTATGTCGCATTCGCTCGTCTCATTCTATCTCCCTGCTTGTTCAAAAAGATTCCATCACCATCGAAGATTTGATGAGCAAGTAGATGTCCAAGATGAGGAGAGAATGCAGGAGACTTCTTTATGCCAAATAATTTCTTCACATTCAATTTGCTAACACTTCTTTGCAACAATCCACTCGGTATGTACTCCTTTCCGGTCTCTTGAGATAAAAACTTCTCAAATGGAGTAAACAGAAACACACGACTATTTCCTTCCGTTGATGGGCACATGAAAAGATTTATCTCATATGATCCGAGTTTTATACCCTGATTCCGATGATATCTAATATTGGAAGGTTCAAAGAAAGCTAGTGCACTTGTTGCTTTGCTGGGATCTGCTGCAGCCTGTACATCGGGATTGTACTTGAAGGCCGCTACAATCTCGGGATCATGTTCTGCGGCATTCTCAACACGAGCTTGATACAATGGCAATGCCTTCCCTTCATTATGTTGTATCTTTGCAGTATCAACTTTGGCCGCTTCTGTTAGCATCTCAAGTGGTACTGGTCTACCATCAACTCTATTTAATGTCCCCACACTGTGATGAGAAAATGGCAAATGAGATATATCTGCTAAATTCTCGCCAAGTAATTCATATCCGTACGGCAAGTCTCGTTGAAAGCCTCTGGCTGTTCCTCCCATATCATCAAATCGTTGTAGTAGATTCGATATTGGTGGTTTATCATCTGAATTTGGTTTGGTATTAGTATCTGCCCAAACCCAAATCATACCAGCAGCAATTTCAATAGGATATGATTGTACTGTACATTGTTTGTTGGTCTTAGCATTCTCATTTGATGCTTGTGGAATTTTGTTACAACTTCCTTGTCCATCAAACTCCCATCCATGATATGCACATTGCAAACACGACGAGCCTGTTTCTGTGGCATTACTTAATATCCTACCCTCTGATAACGGTGCAAATCGGTGAGCGCATTGATCATTTAGACAAGACCACTAAAATCGAAGGTCATAGAGTAAGGATACGTATGATGTGAGCAACGGATACGATAAGGACGCATAACACAATATCCACTTGATTATACATTGTCGACTAACTTACTTCTTCTTTTGATACATTCTTACCCAGCAATTCAATTGCATTTGGTTTCGTTTTTTCCAATGCTGTTAGTAATGATACAGGCCACCAATTCTGAGTTAATGGTCGAATAATGTTATTATTGTCTTTAGTTGATGTTATAGCAGTATCGATTGATGATGTAGTAGTAGAATCGATTGATGATGTAGATGATATCTTAGTAGAACTGACGATATTATCATAACATCTTGATAATGGTGCTGATATTAATGTTGGTTGCAAAGTGAGAAATGAACTAGCTCTTTTGATAGAGAGACCTATCAGTGTATATAATAACACTGCATGCATGCTAAAGTCTTTACTAAAGTGGACACTACAATTATTCTGTTAACACACCTCTACATATCTCCTCCAGATTGATCTATCTCATCCTACAACTCTTTATGTCAAAATGATAGGATAGGATACCGGCACTCCTCAGCCACTAAAATGGCACACGTCATACAACAATCTAATGACGAGTTACAACAATAACACTCCCACACAAACCAAAACAGTAGGTGAATAATATCCCAATTGAGTATTACATATACAAAACATATCAATATCAATAATAATTATCATGATTCCAACAACACTTGCTCGTCAAACAGTCTCAAAGACTACTCTAATCGCATCCACAACCAAACGCTCCATCTCATCATCAACACCAACACTATTAGCCGACGTATCAGTCGAGCACGGTCGTGGTGATTGGAAAACATACGGAGATATCACCTCCTACCAGCCAGGTAAATTCCAAGTTAAAACATATAACAAAATCTCACCACTTGGATTGCAAAAATTCCCAAATGTACAATATGATATCAAAGAGGGTGATGAGGCAGCTAATGCACATGCTATATTACTAAGGTCACACAAGTTGCAAGAGGAGGAAGTACCTCATACTGTACGTGCCATTGCTCGTTGTGGTGCGGGAACTAACAATGTCCCCGTCGCTCGAATGACTGAGTTGGGTATCCCCGTATTTAATACACCCGGTGCTAATGCCAATGCAGTGAAAGAGTTAGTATTAGCTGGTATGTTATTAGGATCACGACGTATCGTTGGTGGTATTAATCATATGACATCATTAGGTGAACAAGGTCTTGCCAAGGAACGTGTTGAAAAGGACAAGGCATTATTCGGTGGACGTGAAATTAAGGGTAAGACATTGGCCGTCATTGGATTAGGACATATCGGTGCCTCTACTGCACGTGATGCTGAACATCTTGGTATGAATGTTGTCGGATATGATCCAATGTTATCAATTGAGAATGCATTAAAGTTACCACGAAGTATTTCATTAAGTGATAGTATGTGCAATGCTGTTAGGGATGCTGATTATATTTCAATAAATATCCCATATATTAAGGGTGAGGGTGGTACACATGGTATTATTGGTAAGGATGTCGTTGGTAGTTTCAAGTCAGGTGCTGTATTGTTAAACTTTGCTCGTGGTGAGTTGGTTGATAGTGAAGCTTTGAAAGAACATTTGGATGGCAATGATGGAAGGTGAGTTTTTATAGACAAGTTGTGCATATCTTTGTGTCTATTTTGTCTCTTGTTGTAATATATATGCACTGCGCTTATATACTTTTGAACACTCATTCTCATGATCATCATCATGTCTTATTCAACAACACAAAAACCCGTAGGTATATCTCCGACTTCCCTGATGATCTTCTATGGGATCACAACAACTCTGTAATCCTTCCTCATCTTGGAGCATCAACCTACGAGGCTGAAGATGCCGCCGCATCCATGGCCGCTGAAACTATCCGTGACTTCCTCGAAACTGGAACCATTCGTAACTCGGTTAACTTCCCAGCCACATCGCTATCACAGGCACCAGAGAACTCCATCCGATTCACAGTTGTTACCAAGAACACTCCCGGTATGCTTGCACACATCTCTGAGGTATTCGCTGCTGGAAAATTGAACATTCTGCAACAGATTAATCAAAGTCGTGGTGATGTGGCATACAATGTTGTTGATGTTGATATCTCTGGTCATGATAGTATTGTTGACTTTAAGGGCGTACAGGAGAAGATTACTATGTTAGATGGAGTATTGAGTAGCCGAGTTATCTATGGTGTACCAGGTACTGGATATGCTAAGAATTTGGAAGGTGATTACTTTGTGTAAATGAAAAAGAGACCGAGGTGATGTATGTGTCTGTGGTGATCTTTGATGACATTCTGATCAGAGAGTAAACAGTGATATCTTAAACAGTATAGCTTAAATGTTGATCTCAATTGTTTCAAAGTACTAGTAAGTATCTTTAGCTCTTTTAAATGAAAACGATTCCTCTGTTGTGGGATTATAGCCGTATAGCTCTTAGCTCATCATCTGTCCTGTGATTTATTCTATGTATGTACCCTTTCTTTCATTGGTCGTGGTCGGGTGAGACTGTTTTAAAAGGAGTTTCACCAATAACATGAAAACTAAAGATATATTAATATTAGATAGGGTACCATATAGGCCTCGGGGAAGTTCCCCGAAACCCAAATTTGATCTTTTTTCGGGGACTTCGGGGAACTCACGGGGAACTCAACTTTAAATGCATATATCTCCTCCAATATATTGATTCTGAATGAGCTTGAGTGGTATATATACTCAGCTACATCTAGTAAATCCAAATATGCAATAAAACTAAGTACTTTATCATAGGTTAGTCTACATATATCTTGATCTTTGACTCTCAACCTAAACACACACATTTTCAACATCGCTCCCCCTTTGCTATTTACTTATTCCCCATCAACACGGTTGAGCACAAGCTCATTATACATATCATCCATATCTCCATTTACTTGCAAAAGCAAGCGGATTTCACACATGTCCTCCTTCAAGTTGTCGCTAGTTACATCACGAATCTTTTCTAGTTTTGAAAAGACTCTCTCAACAGAACAGCTTGATAGTTGTGCAAGAACAATAAGACGAATTGCAAGACTGTGGCATGGATACTTATCTTTCCTAGGCTTCCACCACTTCCAAATACGCTGTGCATACTCTCCAGCATCGTTTCTCCAATCCAAGCTACTATCAGTAGGAAGATTCTTACGCTTGATTCTCTTCTGCATACGGGTCTGATATTGACGAGATGACGGGATCCTATCCAAGTCATGATCACGCTTTGCTTCCTTAACGAGAGATGGCATCTCCTTCTTCAAATTCTTAATGAACTTATCATTGAAGTGACGGTAACCAAAAGCGGTGAGCTTGTCTGCCAAGTAATGCAATACTGTCACAATATCAGCATCTGCCGACATCTTTGCCAGAAAGATTGGGTTAAAGATTTGAGCTGCTTCAGACATTACCCTCATTGGATGACAATCTCCATCTTCACTTGTGAACTGATCATGATAGTATTGTCCAACGGGCTTGAGAATATTCTTGCCATGATCCATCAACTCAATCTTAGTACGGTGGGGATATTGTGTCTTCCAATCATCATACGCCTTGACAACTTTAGCCAATGTATCTTTGGCAGCTTTCACCGCAGCCTTCAAACTCTTTTCCCTTACTCGAGCTTCAACAATCTGTTCAAGAACATTATCTAGCTGGTTATTATCTCTGGTGCGTTCAGTTGATTGACGAACTCGGCCTCGACTACTAGTACCTCCTTGCACTTGTTGCTTCATCTCGTTCAAACGTTTCAACTCATTCTCAATCTCAGCTACATTTCCACTCGCTGACTCAACAGCAGCATTTGCCGATGCAACTTTAGCAGTGTAACTTGATTCGACATGAACAAGTAACGGCATTGCTCTATCTACAGCCTCTTCAAGTTTAGGTGTGCTATATCCATCTTCAATGAACTGCTCAAGACGCCTGAATACAGATATCGCTCGCAAAATTAAGCATGAATCACCCTCCAAAGTGTAGCAAGCCTCTGCAAATGGTCGAACTCCCTCGGCTACAACTGCAGTTTCAACAATGGCCATTGCCAACGACGCCCGTGCATCTGTTGATGGGTCGAACTTAAGCATCATAGATTTGGATGACACCTCTGATACTTTACGGCCAACACACCAACTAATAATATCCATAATACGCTCAGGCGTTGCTTCGAATAGTTCAGAGACTTGCTCATAACGAACAAAGAATCTTACACCACTAGCAGTTGTTGGTGCATGACCAAACACTTCTGCATATCGATCTCTTGCTTTGCCAGGGGTGTTAATTACTGCCTGCCAAGACTTGCGGAACAAATGAGCAAACGTTGCAATACCCTCATCCCCCATAGCCTTCTTACCAGCGTTGTTGATAGTATGAGTAGTGCAGTAGTTCTCGGCAGGAGTGGCATCAGGGAACTTACGCTTTGCTTCGCCGAGCGCACCCTTGTTCACTCTAGCACGATCTTGGTGAGTAGACATCCAGTTTTTAAGCTGAAGATGAGCACGATTTACAATAGCATCAATGATATGGCTGCTCAACTGATCTGAGTTAAGCTTGGATCGGTATAAACCACAACGGACTAGAATCTCAATCACTTCCCAATCCTTAGTCACAACACGAAACACAATAGCTTCTGCCTCCGCAAAAGATGGAGTACCGTCAAAGGTTACACCAAAAGCAGCCATCACTACTTAAGATTTGACGGATACGTAACACAAGAGCTTCCAGTAAAGGACCAGCAGCAAGACTAACGGCGTCTGAACTATCAGCAAACGTGTGACCCGAATACTCATCAACAAAGTCGGCACATATCCCCTTCATTGCATCAGTTGGAACATTATGTTTGGCAGCAGAGATTAATGCTTTAAAACGGTAGGACATAAGGTCATCAGACATTTGGCCACCCTTTGCTTTCTTATCAACTAACTTGATTGATTGATGGTGTAGCTTTACAGCCGCATCCATCTTCCTCTCAAATGCTGCCTTATGTGTAGCGCTCTCAATGGTATGCCTCTTCACATTCTTGACATTATCTATAACTGTGGGGCACAATGGACAAAAGACTCTTCCATCCTTAGTCAAGCTGAAACCATGGTCATGCAACTTTGGACCATTCCCCCCTCGTCCACCATTAATTACAAGCTGCAATTGTTGTTCAGTAACAGGCACATGCTTCTTCTTTCCTCTCCCCCCTCTCTTCTTTACTGCTCTCGGGGAACAAGCAGCAGGGGGCACGACAATACACTCGTTTACATCTTTCATACTACCATCAGCAGTTCGTACTAGAGGGGGATCAAGTTGGACGGGTGCATTAGCTTGAGCCTTAGCCTTGGAAGCGGCATGAGCCTCGGAAGCGGCACGAGCCTTGGCAGCAGCCTCGTGAGCAGATTTCATCTTACTCTGTTGTAACTTATGTTGATCACATAAGCGGAGGAGCACTTTAGTCTTGATATATACCTTCTGCCAAGCAGTCAATTTCTGTGCATCAATTGGAGACCAATAATCAACAGCTTGCTTTGCCATTGATCTACTGATTCAACTTTACGACGGTCATCTTTAGCTGCGGCAAACGAATCTTGAAGCTGACGCAATAGCTTACGAGTGTCTTCTAATGCCAATCCTAATCGTTCAATCTCTTGTTCAATTTCATCAGTGGATTTTTCCTCTTCCCTAATCCCAACATTCTTAATACTTCTTTCGTAAAAACGACACAACTCTTTCAAACGTTCCTCTAGATCTAGAGCATCACTTGATATGGGAAGGATAGGCTCGTGCAGGTTCATCTTTTGAATCATTGCAACATCTTCCCCGTTAATATCATACTTTGAAACTGATTCCTTGGTATAGAATCCCTTGAATGCGGATGTTAACGTAGGTACATTTTTACCCGTGCCTTTATCTTTGACGTTAGTTGGTTTGCTAAACTTGGGAGGTGCTACATTGACGACAGCAGTCGGTGGATTAGCATCGGAATCTTTATCACATGATGCAGCACCATCAAAAGAATAGACGCCACTCGATGCATCTTCATCTTCATTTGTATCCGAGGGTGGATTAAACGTATCATCATCGCTGTCATCAGATGGGCTGTCATCCTCACTATCTGATGATGAATCGATTTCCTTAGACTTAGCTTCATCTTTAATATCCCTGCCATCTTTTAGAGAGGAGAGACATAATAGGTTAATCTTCCCAAAATATTAAATAACTCCCACTTCCAATGAAGAACTTTAATCTCATCTTCTAATTGTTGAACATCTTTGCAACATTGCAATACAAACAATAAACTCACCTTCAGCTAATTTCAATTCCATCAAAAATGTATTATATAGCTTGTCATCACTATTCATACTACCAATACTTGTTGTACTCATTAATTCTATATCACTATCTGCATCACCACTAGAAGCTAATGATGCAACAGGAGCTGCGCAAGCTCTTTAGATGACGATGATGATAGGCTTCTATTCAAAGAACAGCAAATGGCCGATGAGTTGGTAGAAAAGATTGTATCTATTAAGCATAATCAAAGATCAATTACAAGCTTTGAGATATATTTTCCTCAATACCAAAGCACCATCTCCTTGCAAAGACTTGGAGATATCCTCCGGCGCAATACACGCGTGAAGACATTAGT